>Ga0214545_1000122_pt1 | contig 92228 bp, 47 predicted proteins | sample CNSS4metaG_FD_160064 | JGI IMG/M metagenome (GOLD analysis project Ga0214545, IMG submission 160064) | Root nodule microbial communities from cowpea collected in UCLA plant growth center, Los Angeles, California, USA - CNSS4 | ecosystem: Host-associated > Plants > Roots > Nodule | place: USA... | reverse complement strand
AAATTGTCAAGGGACATGCCATTTTTAATGTAAGCATCAACACCTTAAATTATTTTCTACAAATCCTGCACAGGGGAAATTTTCAATAAAAGAATAATTTAAACAAGATATCAATCCACAAATGTTTTAAAAAAAAACAATTTTACTTAGTTTATACTTCAACATAAACCCAAGTCTTTAGAGATTGAGACCAAAGGCAAACTATTTTCATGAATAAAATCTCAACAAATAAATAAAAGTATCTAATGTCAATGATTCAATGCGGACAACAATCAACATCTAAAATTTCAACCAAGGAAACTATGTACAGAAAACAACATACCCTTAAAAGGATAAATATTAAATACAGTCAGATACTATACCAATAAAAGTACAGAAATGATTCACCTTGTCCAGCAACAGTTAAATTACAAGGTGTTTTCTGTCACATAAATCTGATGCCTATATAGAAAGCATAATAACTTTAAAAAAACATAAACTCTAGCTTCCCTTACCTCGAATGGAGCTAAACGTTCTTAAAGGACTCTTGGTGGAAGAGAACCAGGACCAAGAACAGCTTAATGAGCTGAAAACAAACGCACAAGCACGAAAAAGAACTTAGATTTGATAGAGATTAAGATAGGACCAGAACTTAGGAGCTGAAAACAAAAGGAAGCAAGGGAAGGAATCAACTTACGTGGTAGAAAGATGTTTTAGCTTTGGAAATCAAGGAACTTGTTCAAGTCCTAGCAGAGCTTTCTGCTTCAGCACCATAGACACAAAGAAGACTATTTTCTGTAAAAGTGGCAAAATGAAGGGTAAGTGACTGTGAGGGGGTCTTGGGGGTCCAAAGTGGACTGAACTTGGACCCTTAAATGGCTAGGTCCAACCCCTCTTTAGGACAGAGTTTAAAATAGAGAAAGGGGTCTCACATCCAGAAATTGTGGCTCATCTCGATAATTGAACTACACCTTTCAATCTAATAACTCACACAACCCGCACATGATTATTTATAAAAAAAAATATTTAATCAGTTTTTAAATGGTTATATTTAGTATATTTAGTATATTTAGTTATTATTTAAATGGTTATATTTGTATATGTATTTAGTATTAGTATTAATATTTATTATAATGTAATTTCCTTCACATATGTCTCAATTAAGAATTAGCTCTCACCTGCTAAAATATATTTCTCACTTTTGAAAATAATTCGATGGAAAATAAAATGAGTCAATGATGTCGGAAGAAAAATGGTTCCTCGTATAATACAGAATAGGAATGTGCTTTCTCTTAATATAGATCGGTTTTAATTTAACATAAATTAAAAAGTCGAAAAACAATAGAGTAATATAATAAATAAATTTTCTATTGTTGATGTAACGAATTTTTTTAATTTTTTTTATTTTAGTAATCATAATTTCCTTTGAACTTATAATTGATTAATATAATTAAGTATGTTTGATTTTTAATAATTATTACATATATTTATTAAAAAATTAAGGCTTAAATACCTTTTTGGTCCTCATTTTCGTAGTGTTTGTTACGGATGGTCCTCATTTTCAGATAATGTTTAAAATGGTCCTCATTTTTACCGAATGTTTAGAATGGTCCTCATTTACGCAATTTGTGTTTTATTTGGTTCTTTTCTGTAACGCCGTTGAAATCATTAACGGAAGATTGTACAGGTGACACGGTTTGTATTAGGGTGTGTTACGTGTACTGTACAAGTGGCTAATTAACATTAATTTTGCAATTTAGGGGAAATTTTGCAATTAGAAAAATTTCTTTATCTTCGTCTTTCTTTGCAGAGGAAACGGCTAATACTTGTCATTTCATCATTGGATTGGAGTTGCACTCTTCATTTCAATTTTCTAGTTAATCATCATCAACGAGGTAAGTGGGTTCAGGGTTTTTGGGTTGTGTTTGCTCGTGGGTTAGGGTTTTCGTAATTCTATTTTTGGGTTTGTTTGTCTCTCAATTGTTGTGATGTTCTGCATGGTTTCTAAATTACTTCCATGATTTTGTGTAGTTGTGTCTGTAGGTGGGGTTCAGTGGGGTATTATTTTAGTTGGTTTGTTTGTCGATTTCCGATTTTGGGACCGTAACATACCTATATAATGGGATTGCAGGAAAAAGAAGATTGTGGCAATACCAATTGGGAATTGAGCAACAAGATTGCCAAAACTCACCAATTGTCCAAACATTCTCTACCAAAACCCTAGCTCACTTATTTATCCCTAAATATCTGATTAAGCCACTTGTACAGTTCACGTAATACACCCTAATACAGATCGTGCCACATGTATAATGCTCCGTTAATGATTTATACGGCGTTACAGAAAAGGATAAAATAAAACACGAATTGCAAAAATGAGAATCATTCTAAAGATTCGGTAAAGATAAGGACCATTTTAAACATTATGTGAAAATGAGGACCATTCGCAACAAACACTACGAAAATGAGTACCAAAAAGGTATTTAAGTCAAAAATTAACATATTAATATATAATTAAATTACAATTTAAAAAAATAAATATAAGATGGAATATCAACTTTGATTTTTTTGAATATTTATATTGATTGATTTGTGAAAAAATATTAACTTAATTTTAAATTATACTTAAATTTTTAAATTAGTGGAATTATATTTACTTTATAAGTCTAATTATTTTAGATGGCATGCAATTAAAAAGAAAAAATTTTGTGGACGACGTTTAATGCATGTTTGGAGCCTTCGCTTTCACTCTCTGGGTTTCGTAGGAACGAGTTCTTTCTTTCACTTTCAGCATAAACAAACAACCAATTAACCATTTTTTCTTCATCATCTATTACAATCTTTTAGACTATGGTGAAGTAAAAGCTTTGTTCATGCAATTATATACTTTTTTTCTTGTAATTTTATCCCTCCTTTAACATTTTTATACTGATAAAATATTATTTATTACTTTCTTTATATAAATCGATGTATATATATTTTTCAAATTGTTTTAAAACAGAAAAGTTTTTATTATTTTATTATTATGATTTAATTTTGTTTTAAAATTTGACTTGAATAATCACTGTGATAACAAAATTACGATTTTACAGTTTAATAACAAAATTTATATATGAATATAATATTTAATATGGGTTGCAATAACATAAGGTGATCTCTCTTCGTTAACAAATTAAATCATCCAAGTCGAACCAATTCATTTCAAACTTCAACATAATTAAAAAGTATTATATCTATTTTTGTCCTTTAATTAAATTAAGTAAAATTTAAATTAGTTTTTTTTAAATTTTATATTAATTTAGTTATTTCAAAATAGTCTCGTATATTAGTCGTCCTAACTTATATTTGTTAAATTTATTTAATATTTCAAACGTATTTCGTGATTGCTGGATTATATTTGAGTTCTTTATATCATTTCACATCTTCATATTTCAATGTTAATTAATACACACATTTAAAATTTAAAATAAATAACAAAATTTATTTAAAATAACTAAATTTATACATTTCTAAATATTTTTCAAAGTAAAAAAAATATTAAATTAGAGTTTGAGTTGTTTATCTTATTTATAACTTATTTAGCTTTCCTTTGAACAGATATTTGAATTATTTTTCAACTTATGATCAAAAATTCTTTTTTAATGCAACTGTTTCTTCCAAAAAAAAGATATATTCACACACACACATATATATATATATATATATATATATATATATATATATATATATATATATATATATATATATATATTACAAAGAAGTTACTGCTTCACATAAATACATCTTAATATTAGGTAAAAGAAGTTAACCAATAACATTTAACAGAAATTGCATAAACTTTCATTATACATTTATATTACGTGTGAACCACATTTTTTTTACAGACATGACGATGCTATGAGCAAATTTTACCTAACAATTATTTTATCGTTTGTATTATCCCATTGCAACTTTTAACAGCCACGTACAATTATTAAATATTGTAAAATACACGATCTTTCGTTGATATAAAATTGTAAAAGTTTTAAAAAGTGTTTCTTATCATTATATTAAAAAAATCATCGTCAAATAATTCAAATTAAAAAGACAATTGTGACCAAAACAGTTGTCATGTTTTAAAATACAAAATAAAATTAATATACATCTTCAACGATGCACTCTAATAAAGTTGTTAAACTCATTTTTGTTGAGTCAGTTAAACAGTATTTAATGACATCAACAAAAATTTCCCAATAGTATAATATATTTAAAAACATAAAACGAGTCCTATAATTGTCCCTTATTTATTTTTAGAAACTATTAAGAATCATTGCTCATGCAATAATAAATTTGAAACTCAATTATATACAAATATTCGACACAGAGACAAAAACTGAATAGATTTGTTGCAAAACGATCGAAAAGAAACCAGACACTTGTTGATACCTACGACGCAGGAAATTAATTTCCTTTTTGACTTCCGACATTTTCCATTTGCATATCATTTTCCTCTGTAACCAACCCATTGAGTAAAAATATGAATAATTTTTTCTTATGTTCTCATTTCTAATTTTCAACACGGTAAACTAAAGTAAAATATATCAGTAATCAAGTTTAAAAAATAAATGGATTGTGATTAAGAAAATCTTAATTAGGAACTCATATTAAACACTATAAATAGGAATTCAAGGTAAGTTGGTAAGAACTTTTTTATTTTACATTTATTACAGTATTAATTGCATTCACCCAAACGGATAGATATCTCTAATCGTCTGGATAGTCGAACGGAATAGAAAAAAAAAAAGAGATCGCGCAGGAGAAACTACAGCAAAGAAAGAGAAATAAGACAAGTTGAAAGTTTTAGATAGGTATTAAGTCCCTGTACCTAAAACACTTTATTTTAAATTTTTATTTATTAAATATATTATTTTATTGATGTTTTGGTTCCTTTCCCTTAAAAGAAAACGAACCCTCTTGAGAAAAGACCACTATTATGAAGTCCTAATTCGAAGTTCGAGCATTGCATGCAAACCAATAAACACAATTAATCTGGTAGTTGAAACAAAGTGACAGTTAACGACATTGAGTCTAAAATTGAAGAACGTGAGAATTATAATGATGATTAGAACATAAATAAGCATTAGGTTAACCCACGGCAATTATGATGTTTGACTGGTTAGGTTGAGCAAAGTCTAAGGTATGGACTTTATAGATGAATAATGTCAATGTATCCCATTTAATACATGAAGTGACCCTCTCTTTATATTTTTATTATTCAACGTGCTTCTTCTTCTTCCTGCTCCATTATAATCAGATTCCAATTATTATTGTGTAGGTGAACGACCAAAACTAATTTAGGAGTTTATAAGTGCACGGAAGAATATCAAACATGGTGCTTCATGCAACTCATTTTCACTTATTTAGAAACTTTTTAGTCAAAACACCAAAAGCCAACATGGCCATAAACTATACGTGTTTGTTTAATCAATTATTGTGGAGTCATAAGTTAGTAGATTTGTTAATTAGGTTTGTAGATTCAGACTTTTGTGTCGCCATCATTCAAGGAAAAAGGAAACTAAAAATGCCTTGTTAATTTAGACCTATTCTATAAACTTTAACTCGTTCATCAACAAGAGATGTCGATATTTGGATATAATTATGAATATCATGCTTCTTATTTCTTGTTACTCGGACACTGACTTTTTACCTTATTATGATACCTGGTAAATGAAACTTTATGTACAAGTACAACAAAATAATCAATCACTAACGTTTTTTCGTGTATGGTGAAGGCACTATTTTATGTAACCCATAAATGTTTTTAGAATAAACAAGCTTCCCGCCAAACTTATGTTTTACTTTTCTCTTATTCTTCTCCCGCTCAAGAGTGCAACGAAAAAGGAGAATAGAGGTGTTGTTCACGACAAAAGATAATATTTTAATCTTTTTCTTCTTGTGAAGTGGAGTTAGTTAACATAGGGGTGTATGAAGAAATCCTATCTTATTCACGTAAATTGGATCGAAGCTACCAATTCATGTAAGCCAAAATCGGTAAGCCCAAAGAGTAAATTCATATAAGCCCAAATTTTTGTAAATTATCCACATGCTTTGTACAGTAATAAAATTCTCAACCGATGGTATAACAAATACTCCATCATCAGTCAATTATAACAAAAGAGTTTGGTGGACTAGTGTAAGTAAATTTAATTATATTATCTTTATTTTTTATTTTAATTAGTTAAAATTTTGGTAACTAATGATTATTGTTTATATGAAAAATTAACGAAAGATATATGCTTGTATTTTAACATGAAAGAAACGAAGGAAATAAATGATACTTGTCATTCTGTTTTCATCATATATATATATATATATATATATATATATATATATATATATATATATATATATATATATATATATTCACGAAAAGAAGGTATGAGTGTTCTCGAAATAAAAGGCTAGAATAAATCTTGTTTGTACAACCCTAAACACAATTGAGTAACGTGAGTTTCGAAATAAAAGATCATAAGTAAACAACATGGAATTACTTGATAAGAATGAGATGTTACAAACCCTAAGGAATTAAATAACGTGAATGTTCTCAACAAAAGGTAGAACAATAACCTTTTTTATATGCTTTAATTTCAAATATTATCAACTTCAAATACATTTATCTTCTAATATGCTTTCGTCTTAATTTAGTGTTGAGTAACACTTTGAATTCACAATCCAAATATATTTTTAGTATTACCACAATTATTATTATGACATACAAAAGAAAGCACAAAATAATAGTAAATATATTTACCAAAGGTGTTTCTATTGGATCGGTATCGTTTGGTGCGATGTACTTTTACAAAGTTGATTTGTGTTAATAATGATGCTCATAATCACACAAAGGTTGTTTTATTGTTCCATTGGATTAGTTTGATTTTCTTATATCTGAATTGATCCAACCAATATATATTGATCCTATCACACTCATACTATACAAAAGCTAATACATCAATATATAAATTCGTTACAACAACAATTATAGTCTCATAACAATCATACTAACAACAAATAATATAACACACCTTGAATTAATAGTCTCTATTCAAATCAAACAACTACATATTTACATCTCCTTCATTTACTATAATTCTATTTTTCAAAGTAAATTCAACATTATTCATAAATTACTCAAGTTTTTAACATGTTTCAATATCTGCTAAAACTAATACTCTTCTTTACTCATACAAATTAACTTTATCTTAACTAGCAACATTAATATTAATTCAATATTCATATATTCAATTTAACTTACGTGAAAAAACTAAAATTTTAAATATCTAACTCACAAAATTATTGTTATTAATAAATACCACTATTAATTATTATTACTCACATAAATTAGTTATTTTTTATAATTTAAAATCACTTCAATTAATTTCTCCTAGAAAGTTATAAATTTATGTATAAAAGAAGTTTTTGTTGTTATTCTTACTAACAAAATAAAAAAGTCCTCTACTCTTTCCTCTCTAAAACTAATTAAAGTTTATTAAAAAAGAATTGTTAATGTGAGATATTCAGCGGAGAAGTCAAATAAAAAAAGGAAAATAATATTTTAACGAAAAAATTTAACAAATTTTAACAATCATTTGACTTTTTCAAGTAGCAAAAAACTTAAAAAAAGAATAAAAATATTAAAATTAAAATTGTATTATCTTATAATAAAAATTAAACTTTATCAAATTTGTCAAAAATAATTTTCTCAAACTATATATGCAGTTTTAATTTTAATTTTTAATTTTTTTTTAAGTTTTTCGCTTTAATTGAAAAAAATCAAATAAGTTTCAAAGTTTGTTAAAATATTATTCCCCTAACAGAAATGAAAACACGACGTTGACGGCATATCTAAGCGTGAATTTCAAAATCGCACATGCAAAACAAAAAAGTAGGAGTCTCTGCGATAGCAACCACTAAGCAAGAGGTAGCAGTGGTTAAAATTTACACATCTTCAAAATTCAAAAGGGTCAAACAGGGTTTTCGTGTTTTCTTGAAACGTTTCGCCTTGTGCCGCCAAAACATTGCTAACACCGTGAACCGCAACCCTTTCGTTGAAGAACAGGTCGGGAAAGAACACTGGAACGCCGTTAAAAACCAAAACGCCGTCAAATCTGGTGGCGTTGATGCTGAATCCATCCAAGAACGTCGGCAACAGCGATCCGTCGCCCAAATTAACGAGATCATTCCACAGAAGTCGGCACGGTACAACGTGCCGGCGAAAGAACGAAGGATATTGATCGAAATCGCCGATGCTGCTCATCACCGAGTCATCCGCCGGAGCAAACACAGTGATTCCGCTAGGCTCCACGACACCGGAGAGCTGCATTCCGAGAAACGAAGCCACGGCGGAGTATCCACTAGTTTGTAGGGTTTGGATGGCTGGGTTGAAGGTATCGGAAGCAACGGCGGTGCGGTTCTTGGCGGAACAGGAGGAATTGGAATCAGAACTAGGTCTTTGACTGTTAAACTGAAAGTTAAGGTCGAAGAACCTGTCAATGCCATATACTAAGAGAAAACCATCGTCGTAGATTGGGGACGGCGTGAGTTTAATGTTGTTGATGGAGGTTGCGCGATCGGACGAAGAGGTTGTGACGGTAAGAGACTGGCCAGGGAGCATTGTCGGGATCCTTGCGCCGGCGCTGAGGAGGCGGAGACTGGACGGAGTGAGCGGGAGCGGCGCGAGGTGGAAGCGGAGGAGGTCCAGGGACGGCTGGCCAGATTTCTTGAAAGCGGAATCGGAGGGAGCGAAGACGGTGGCGGAAGGAGACTGCTCTAGAAGCGTCTCGGCAACGACTTCTAGCGTTAGTGCCATAGACACGAAGCCTGAATCCAAGAGGACGTCGGCGGCGTCAAATACGGCTTCGCGCGGTAGTGCGTGGCAGAGAGAGGATAAGATGAAGGAGGGGATGAAGAAGAGGAGCGCGAGCGAGGACGCCATTGATGAACCTCGAGATTTGGCGGGATTTTGGAACTTTCTACTATTCAACCCTACGAACAAGTAGTTACAGAGATCCTTATACAGAAACCACCTACCACTACCTTATATGTAAGTTAATTATTAACTTATGAAAATAAAAAGCCTTTTATATTATTCTTTTCTATTTACTTTTTGTTCATTTACTTTTAATAATGGTTAGTCAAAATTTTATCCTATTTTCCTTTTTTTTTTTCAATATTTCCAATATATAAAAAGGAGTACATCATGAAAGTGAGATGATACCAAATTATACGAAAAAGGGAAATAGTACTAAAATTATTATAGAGAAATTTGGAAGAAGTTTTTCGCAGCTAATTAGAATTAATATATATATTTGAAATTTTATAAAAATCCTCATCTACAATCTTTCGAGAGCTGTAATTGTACAACTACAGATTGATTCTTTCTTTAGAAATAGTTTGATCGATAATACTTTAGGGTGTAATGTTCTAACGCATAGCTTTCATTCACTGCAGACACTATCTGCAAGTAAATCTCTGGGGTAACCCTGCCAACTGCACTGCAAATGCCAGATTCAGATACCTCACATTCAAAGTTCTTCCAAACCTGAAAATTTTTAATCAACGAACTAATTGAGATTCCATGTATATCATCACCAGAAATCGATAATAGAAGACGATACAACTTTTCATGCAAAAGCCACCAAGTGATGAAGAAAATTACCATTGAGGCATTGGCGGAAGAAACTTCCTGATCTGTACACTGACGCTCTTGACATTGAGGCATTTTATTTGCACCAATTTATTTAATTTTATTTGTTTTATATTCCTAACCCTTAAGTATATGTTTTATAAAAATTGATTTTAGTTTAAATAAATTGTGTTTGTTGGAAGACAACTTTTGATAGTTTTGTCCTGACTGGTATTCTTAGCTACTCACAACAATATTGAAGTTGCATTAGAAAATTAGTGTTAATTCAATAATGTCAACAACTATGCTATCGGTGTTAAAGGTCATTTATAAGTTGTCATTTTAATGACACGGGACAAATAACCCATTAGAAACCAGGAGATTTGATAGTCAATTATATAAAGATCCTTAAGGTTTTTTAAAGTTAAAAACACTAACATATGTATATTTATAAAATTTAAAGTGTATGTATTATAAAAAAAAATGGACAATATAATGTTTATAAAACAAAAAAGTTGTTGGTGCAAAACTCAATAAGAAATTTGTCAGTATTTCCAGAAAACTTCATGCAATGTTTATGTAAATTGAATCAACATTTTACATCTAAAGCATTTAGTCCGTTGCTAAGGAAAATAAACCAGAAAGCTGAAACTCAATTAACGGACAACAAGCTACGCGCTACAGCAATACTACGTTGCCTATTGCTTCATAGCCCCCATCAAATTTCTCACCCACCCGATCAAGAAGCTTTTATAGAAGGGAAAGATTGCTTTCCGGAAAAGAAAAAAAAAATCCAGAATTGACAATTGTTTATTAGGCTTAGGAAAATAATTTCCGAAAATGATAGGGTGCTGGAAGAAATCTGATGGGGGTGCAGGAAGTAATAGCCTACTACGTTTACCCAATATTTTCCATATCCAAAAATTATTAATTCATGTGTACAAGCTAAAATAAATTTGACATAATAATATTGTTAAAGAAAAAATGTAAACAATGAAGTTTAAATAAAATCATTTTGATAAGTCACTTTCCTTATACTATACTAGGTCACTTTCCATCCTTCAATCCACAAAGAAGCTAGAAAATTAGAACCCCAGAAGCACTGTGAGTATCATAACATGTTCTGAAACCATATATTGAAATGAGATGAGACAGTTTGAATTACAACATTCTAAAGAAACTCGAACCAAAATACTTGTATGAGTACACCACTTTGGGAAACAGGCAGAAGCAGAACAAACTGCAGACTCCATCAACATAAAACCGTTTGACAACAATTTAGACAAAGAATGAAGCACCATCAGTTGCCCTACTCTGCGATATGATCAAGATACAAAAAGGACTAGGTAGAAGTTATATCAATTAACCTTTTGCATCGTTAATGAACAATGATAGCAAGAACCTCAATCTATCTTTACTGATGAGAACAAGTAGTGCACAAAGTAGAATGACATAAGGAAGCCGATGGTGCCGGTTGACAACATGATTGCAATGGCCATGAGCAGTGAATAGCCAAGGTAAAGCGTGGCTGAGACTGGTCCACTCAAACTCTGCAGGTCGAAGACCAAGTAGTTGATGGAGTATAGGAAGACGTAAAGAGCCACAGAACCTGAAGCAAAGAATGCCTTCCACCACCATTGCCAATCTTCCACACATAGATGCATATAAGTGAGGACAACAGACACTTCAGCACACACAATAATTAGCAATAGAAGAACAACCAACAGGAAACCAAAAACATAATAGAACCTCCCAAGCCAAATACTTGAAAGGATGAAGAAAAGCTCAATGAAGAGGGTTCCAAATGGAAGAGTTCCAGCACCAAGAACAAGAAGCCACGATGGGTATTTACGAGCAGGAATTTCCCTTGGAATCTGGTTAGTGCGCACTGGATATTCAATCGGCTGAGCTTTTGTCCCCATAAATCCTCCAATGAGGGTAAGAGGTACTGAAATGCAGAACCAGAGGATGAACATCTCAAAATACAAGGAAATGGGTATGGCACCAGTACTGTTACTGCTCCATAGAATGAAATTTAGTACTGTAAGAATAATGAAAGCAATTCCAGGAAAAAAACATGCAGCCGACCAGGAAACTGATCTCCACCCTTCCGTTGTTCCTTTCACTGTCCTCCATACACGTACACTGACATAGCCTGCAGCAATGCCTAGGATAAGATACAAAAGGATCATCCCAGTTAGCAGCATTCCTCGGGATGCTGGTGACATAAAGCCAAGCGCCGCAAAAACAATAGTAACACCACCCATTCCAAGAATTTGAACCCCATCTCCGACCATCACACAGAGAAGCTTCGAGCAATAAGGCTCCCTAAACACATCACCCACAACAAGCTTCCATCCAGAGAGCTCCTCGTTCATCTGAGCTTGAGTCTCTTTGTCCAGTTCCTCGTACCTAGTCAAGTCCCTTCTCACAGTTCTTAGGAAAATGACAAAAACAATACCAGCAAGGAAAGAAATAACCATGACAGAATTTAAGATTGAGAACCAATGAACACGTGAACCCTCCATCTTCAAATAAGCATCCCAACGTGATGGCCACCTTATATTACTTTTCACGAATTCAACCTCGTATGTGAACGATATCCTTTCCTGCTCTCTTATCACTTGATACTTGTCAAGCTCAGCCGGGCAGTGTATAGGAGAAAGAGTATCATACATTTTGTGCTTTACCATGACCTCCGGATCATATTTAATACTACAGGGGGCAACCTGAAAACCAACTATTTCATACCCGGAAGCCTTTGTCTTGTCAGACTCGGAAATAACACCCAAACCCTCCTCTCCAGTCCCCACAATTTGGACCCCACTTCCTTCGTATTCATGAACGAAGACCGTGAATTTAAGGTGGTTAATGATGTAATCTGCACCACCATCAGGTGGAGTGTATCCAACAGGGAACCCTGTCCACTGGATTTTAACACCATTTTGCACGGTAAACCTCATAACAGGCAAGTTGTCAAGGATCATATTCACTTGATACAGATCCCGTGTCCTTTGTTTAAGTAGCTTCACCTCGTGCTCATTCAACGGGGACGCAGTACAGAGGTAAACCGTCTCGTTAACATTCATTCGGAATCGGTACGGCGAGTTATCGATCTGATCTCCCATCAGAAGCTCTCCAAGATTCTCAGCACTTTTCTTTATACCACCCACCGGTGGGCAGTAAGGAAGGCTGTAGTAGCTGAAGGGAAGCTCAGTTTCAATCGAAGTCAACGAATTAACTTTGGCAAATATCGCATCTTTATTTGAGTAAGTGTGCATATAGCTTCCAGGGAGGTAAAACCCATTAGTAACTTGAGCAAAGACGACGACTAAAAGGAAAGCCCAGGAGCAGAAGAAGGGTTTTCGCAACTCCATTTCCTCCAAACTTAAATGCAATACAACAACAAGCTAACACTAACACCACCACCACCGCAACGTTGCAATACCAAATCTAGACACAAGAGTAAAACAAAAATTCAACATCACATGCCAAAGATAATAGAAACACAAAAGAAACAACAAAACTCAAAGCATATACATCAAAAGGTGTTAACTATTACCCCAAACAAATCCAAGAAATGAGTAAGAATTCACTTGTTACTCCTTACAACTATGAGCTCCAAGGCATCCTTTGATAGTACGTTCTCCCATGTTCAAATTATCCAAAAAATCATTAAGCCTGAAAATAGTTTTACAGTAACTATTACACACCAAACGTATGCAACAAGATCCCCCAAATTTATTCAAATTCCTTTCAAGTTATAATTACCCATCTAAAGCGCACTCCAAGAACTTCACGACGAATTGATCGATAATTTCGATTTCAATTTCACCGATTACAATTGAAGCGAAAACCCTTGTTCCCGTGAACTTGACACTCCCTGCAATGTTGTAGAAATAAGAAATTGCGAACATCTAGAAACAATTCATGCAGTTGAAACATTAGAAATGTGTGAAACAGAGTGGTACCAAGAACATGAAATCCCTACAACAGGTCAAAGTGAAAAACTAGAAATTCAAAGCATCTTATGATGAAATAAATCTGAACGAAGATTGGAAAAAAAAAAAGAGATAAAAACTGAGGTAGTAACGGGGAAGACGATAATTGTTGTTTGACGAAGCTTTGGATATATCACCTGCCAAATTCGTATGTTAGGGTTTGAAAATTTTGGCATAGAGAAAGTATTTGGAAGCTCTGAAATTGGAATACTCGAATTTTGATTGAGATTTGAGATCGGGATGAAATCGAGCCTTCTCGATGTTTGGGAAATAAAATCTTGTCCGTAGGTAGGTTAGGTGAGAGAACTAACAAACTAACAATAATGGGCCTTGATAAGACAAATGCCCGGCCCACTAGAGATTTTCTTCCTGCACCCCATATAAATAAATTTTTCATTTTATTCTTGTTAGATTGTGCACTTTAAAAATCAAAAGTAAATTTTTAAATTGTATAATTTGGAAGTCATTCTTAATTTTCACATTGCACAATCTAAAATATTTTTACCTCACGATTCAAAAAAGGTAAAACAGAAATATTTTTACACGGAAATGCAAAAAATAAATATATGAAAAGGTAAGAAAAAGCTATCTGACCGTGGAAATCCAAGTTTTTTTTAAAATTAATTAAAATCTTATATTGAGAGTGTAAAAGTACTTACAGAACTTGAAATTTTGTATTTCATACTATTTTTTTATTACATCACTTTTTTAAGTATTATTTTAAAAAATTGTCTTTGCCCAACTTCATATTTTAGCAAATTTAATCCCATGATAGTCTTTAACATGTTCTAAAATTAAAATTTAGGAAATATGTTTTAAATTGTTTTTCAGCTACCTGTCAATGTTATGGACCCTTTTTATACGCTATTATTGAATGCAAAATTTACTACTAAATCAATAATAAGACCTAATAATCAAAATGTAATATTAAAAAGGTTAATGTTGGAACATGTGCACTAATTCATTCTTCTTACTAAATAAAAACAAAATAATCAAATAAATAAAAAATGAAGTTTTTGGTTGTATCAAAACGTTTATTGTGATAGTATAAATAATTAGTTGTATCTTAAATAGGAAGACAACATATGTGTTTATTCGTGAGAATTTTGCAAACTAATAAAACTGATAAAGAAACAAGTTAATGTAGAACACATTCCAACAACATATACACATTTATGTATAAATGGGTGTGTAGTGTAAAAATTGAATATGACTAATAATTGAAAGCAAGAAGAAACCAAAAGAGATATTTTGAACAACCATTTATTTTTATGTGATTATCATTGCATCACCAATTTAATTATTTTCTTAAATCGTCATTTAGGTTTTGATAATAATATAAGAATTTTACATTCTCTGTTTAAAGTAAAGCTGAAGCGAGAGAAAATGCTGTGAATCAACCAAATAAAGGATAAAAAAATAGATAGACGTGTTGGAGAGAATCGTAAGAAATATATAATTATCTTGAGCATTTTTCATTTAAAAACTATTATTTAATATATCAATTTTCACATTCTTACATCTATCTTTGCATACATATATATAACACTTAGTTTAGATCAGAATCTTTAATCGTAAAACCATAGCAGAAAAATCAACGAACGCAATTGGAAGAAAATCATCACATTGTCATTGATTCCTCGGAATTTTGAAACCGTGTAAATTTAGTCAATACTACCTTTCACTTCCGTGATTGATAATTTAAAAACCCAAATGCCTTTTTTTTTTCTTTGTTGTTCTTCTTTTTCTTTATTCTTTTAATAAAAATTTTCACGAGTTCTATTTTAAGTATCATTTCTTTAAAGATTTTTGTTCTATTTAATTTACATTTTCAAAGTTCAAGATAACGCCAATTACTTACGGTTACCTAATATTTAATTAATTTATATGCATGCATGACATTTTTTCTAATGTAGAAATAAAAAAAAATGTAATATATTCCTTTCTATATTACAGTTTTTAAAATTTCAAAAAAAAAAAAAAAACTCTTCAACAAACTATTAGAATAGTAAGTAAATGTCAAATACATAGAAAAACACAATAGTTATTTCGAGTAGAATTTTGGTTATTCTTGTATTCAAAAGACTGACTAACATGTTTTAATTTGAAGATGACGATGGAATTTTATTTTATGGAAGTTGTGCTTTCTTTTCTAAATATTTTTGAAATGGAAAATTATGTTGACAGGTAATTTACCTTAAAAACTTATTTTGTTGTGACGTTGTTCCTTTCAAGTCTTTCGCACCGTGAAAAATTATTTATTTGTTATAATTTTAAATTATTTCAATTAATTTCTCCAAGAAAGTTATAAATTTGATAAAAAAGTTCTTGTTGTTCTACTTGCTAACAAAATAAAAAAGTCCTCTACTATTCTTCTAAAACAAATTACAAGTTTATTAAAAAAAAATTGTTAATGTGAGATATTCAGTGGAGAAGTCAAATAAAAGAAATGAAAGCATGACGTTGACCACGTATCTAAGCGTGAATTTCAACGTCACACATGCAAAACAAAAGAGCATGAGTCTCTGCAATAGCAACCACTAAGCCAAAGGTGGCGGTGGTTAAATTTCACACATCCTCAAAATTCAAAAGGGTCGAACAAGTTTTTCGCGTTTTCTTGAAACGTTTCGCCTTGTGCCGCCAGAACATCGTTAACACCGTGAACCGCAACCCTTTCGTTGAAGAACAAGTCGGGAAAGAACACCGGAACGCCGTTAAAAACCAAAACGCCGTCAAATCTGGTGACGTTGATGCTGAATCCATCCAAGAACGTCGGCAACAGCGATCCGTCGCCCAAATTAACGAGATCATTCCACAGAAGTCGGCACGGTACAACGTGCCGGCGAAAGAACGAAGGATACTGATCGAAATCGCCGATGCTGCTCATCACCGAGTCGTCCGCCGGAGCGAACACAGTGATTCCACTCGGCTCCACGACTCCGGAGAGCTGCATTCCGAGAAACGAAGCCACGGCGGAGTGTCCACTAGTTTGCAGGGTTTGGATGGCTGAGTTGAAGGTATCGGAAGCAGCGGTGGTGCTATTCTTGGCGGAACAGGAGGAATTGGAATCAGAACTAGGTCTTTGACTGTTAATCTGAAAGTTAAGGTCGAAGAACCTGTCAATGCCATAGACTAAGAGAAAACCATCGTCGTAGATTGGGGATGGCGTGAGTTTTATGTTGTTGATGGACGTTGCGCGATCGGATGAAGAGGTTGTGACGGTAAGAGACTGGCCAGGGAGCATTGTCGGGATCCCTGTGCCGGCGCTGAGGAGGCGGAGACTGGACGGAGTGAGCGGGAGCGGAGCGAGGTGGAAGCGGAGGAGGTCCAGGGACGGCTGGCCAGATTTCTTGAAAGCGGAATCGGAGGGAGCGAAGACGGTGGCGGAAGGAGACTGCTCTAGAAGCGTCTCGGCAACGACTTCTAGCGTTAGTGCCATAGACACGAAGCCTGAATCCAAGAGGACGTCGGCGGCGTCAAATACGGCTTCGCGCGGTAGTGCGTGGCAGAGAGAGGATAAGATGAAGGAGGGGATGAAGAAGAGGAGCGCGAGCGAGGACGCCATTGATGAACCTCGAGATTTGGCGGGATTTTGGAACTTTCTACTATTCAACCCTACGAACAAGTAGTTACAGAGATCCTTATACAGAAACACACCTACCAGTACTTTATATGTAAGTTAATTATTAACTTAAGAAAATAAAATGCTTTTTATATTATTCTTTTCTATTTACTTTTTGTTCATTTACTTCTAATAATGGTTAGTCAAAATTTTATCCTTTTTCTTTTTAAATATTTCCAATATATACAAAGGAGTACACCATGAAAGTGAGATGATACCAAAATATAGGAAAAAATGAAATAGTACTAAAATTATTATAGAGAAATTTAGAAGAATTTTTTCAACAGCTAATTAGAATTAATATATATCTATATATTTTTGAAATATTATAAAAATCCCCATCTAGAATCTTTCGAGAGCTTCAATTGTACAACAACAAATTGATTCTTTCTTTAGAAAAAAGTTTGATCGATAATACTTTAAGAATCTAAAGCTAAAAACAAAATAAAATTGCTTTCTTTATATAGACAAAATGTTGCTCTTCAAGCTCAGATGCAGCTTCGCAGCACCTTCATGTCATCCCGATGGATATACATAGTAGGGAACTGTAAAACAATAAACTCTACTTTATCAACTGACTTTTATTTTACAATCTATACTTCACTATTTGCATTTGTCAAGGGTAAATTTGTGGCGGTTTCCGCCAAGGATGACTTCTCAAACACTTCCCCTCTTCGGGGGCGGTTTGCATAGAGTATCCAAAGAACAAGGCAGAGCAGAACACCAACTGAAACCAGGCCAAGTCCTACATTGATAATCTTCAGGTAGTGGTTTAATGGAGGACAGTAGCTTGAAGTAATTTTTGTGAATGTCTCTCTCACAAAATTGCAATTCTGAAGGCTAAGTAAAGGTGGGGTGTAATGTTCTAACGCATAGCTTTCATTCACTGCAGCCACTATCTGCAAGTAAATCTCTGGGGTAACCCTGCCAACTGTAGTGCAAATGCCAGATTCAGATACCTCACATTCAAAGTTCTTCCAAACCTGAAAAATTTTAATCAACGAACTAATTGAGATTCCATGTATATCATCACCAGAAATCGATAATAGAAGACGATACAACTTTTCATGCAAAAGCCACTAAGTGTTGAAGAAAATTACCATTGAGGCATTGGCGGAAGAAACTTCCTGATCTGTACATTGACGCTCTTGAAGCTGAGAGTCAAAAGGGTAGCATAAAGTTGGCATTGTAGGCCCAGACTGATTGTAGTAGCCAGGACTTCCTTGTGTTATATTCAGGTTTGCAGAATTATAGATGAACTCATTCACAACATTTGCAATGTTGGTGACAACTTGCTTACTCTGGAAGAGTGTTTGGTTTGTGGTACTCTGATCAACACACGGAAGGACATTACTAAGAGCAGATTCGGTGTGTGGATTTGCCACCCATTCTCCCATAGCCATGCAGGTATCAGAAATTGCACTGTAAAAGAAAAGCTTACTCATATCAGGTTTGGTTGTTAATGTTAGCTTTTGAACATACAGATAATTGTTAATAAATTAAACTGAGATCTATTGGATATAATGACTTACTTATTAAGGATCATGAATACTCCACAAAGAATGAATGTGGTAGCAACAAGTAACCATCCAGTGATAACAAATCTGCAAAATATTAAGAATTCAGACAGAAGAACATAACAAGGACTAAGGTATATGAGGCAGCATGATAAACAAACGTAACACCAATAGACATAGACAAACATAACTTACATGAGGATTGCGTGCTGATATCCAAGGACAGAAAGGACTGCAAAAAAAAAACAAGAGTCAGCTATAACCAAGAGCTCGGGAACATAAATATAAAGTTAGCTAAATTTATTCATGATTTTATGCCAATACCTAGCCCAACAAGAGCCAACAGGAGCATCACAGCTGCTACAACATACAAAGCTAGACGCCTGCAAAACGTACGTGGTTTAGCATCATACATGGATGAGGTATAACTCTCTAGAATCAGTTTTATGAATACATACACATCATTGAAAACTCTTCGAATTTTTACTGAATTTTCATTTGTCTTCTCTGAAAGTGTGTCTGCGGCAGTATTTAGATCCACATTCAACTTGTCAATAGCATCCATGACATCAGATGGAAGAACAATCCTAGTGACATTGATAGTTTTTGCAAGGGAGAGATACTCTGTGACATTTCTCAGAGTCTGCACTGTATAATCTGACTGATTGACAAAATAATGAAGGGTGTCCAAGGCTTGACCATGAAATTTATCCTGCCCAACAGAGAGGAGGATACATCCAGTCCTGTGTAATTAAAAGAACAGGGTATGTATGTTAGTATCCACATTTGAATTTGTGATGAATAAAACCTAGAGCTGGCAGTATATAGAAATTTCACATGTATTGAGCAAAATGACAGTATCACTCAATAACCATCACCATTTGGTATTTGTTCATTGAAAAGTGAAAACCAAAATAAAACATCCATAGCATGTAATTTTGAATTATTGATTATCAATTATGCAAATAGCTTACTAAAGAATCTTTTTCCATATCTATTGATAAAGGGGGAAAGAACAAGTTGAATTTGAGGAAATACAGCATCCCATGAAGAAATTAACAAAGGGAGCATGGAAATAGAGACTTACGCAGCAGCAAAAGTGAATGATATGAGCAGTATAAGACAAATCCTTTGTGAATGATTTGATCCTTTGCCCTTTATGGTAATTGGCCATCCACAACATAGATGAATCATAAGCGCCAGGCCAAACAAGATAAACCATAGGGCAGCAAGAATAAAACCAGCTGCACCAGTGAATCCAACAGACTGCAGTGAAGTGAGGAGAATAGAATCTATTAAAAGGTAGAACAAACCGTGTAACTGAACAATAGGCTCCAGACATCAAATTTGACAAAAAACAAAACAAAAGAAACAAAGTCAAAATTAAAGCTCTAGATATAAACTAGTTAAGGAATAGATGCACATCTTCAGCTGTTAATTATACAGTGGTATGTAGGGGTGTAGTTGTAGTAGATAATTCAGTTAGTTCAATCAGTCAGTGGTTATATGTTAGTTAGACAGTGAGCTGTTAACTAACTATTTTAATTGTATACTATACATTGCAACGCTGTACACGTGATATACAGAAGTGAGAAATAAAATTTTCTGTTCAGAATCTCTTGTTCTTTCTCTTTTCTCTTTTTCCTACTGTTTTTGAGCGTGTTCTAAAAACAGTAAGAGTGTATTTGAACAAACAACCTATTAAGTGAGATTGCCATAAATTTCACAAGTTTAACCACAAAACTTGTTTGGATTAAGCTAAAAAAGTTTATAGGAGTCATAAATCCAAATAAGCTTCATAAAAACTCTACAAAATGCTCTCTAGGACTTTTGTTAAAGAAAAATTAAGTTTTGCATCTCCTCATTTTCAAATGACAATGACATTCAACATAGAAAGACATGTAAACAACCAAACAGATGGAAAGTGGAGAACAATAGCATTCTAGGATGTTCGATGAGAACTGTTAGGCAACATGCAAGAACTCCACTTCTCAACACGGAATTGGCACTGATCATAGAACAAATCATCCATCCATTTTAAAACACAATGATCAAGGAAGAAAAAACGGCACTTACAGCCCAATAATGCTGATCTGCAATATCCCAACCACCTCGATAGCGTTGGAATCCTCGCAGAATGTCAGGTCTATTGGTCCTGTTTGCCGCCAGAATAAGAACATCCACACCTTTAGGCCCCGGTGCTGGAGCTACCCGAGTGAATTCACTCTTCCATTCACCCAAATTCTCTTCTCCCTCCCCTGAAAAATTGAAACAGACAAAAAAAATATAAAAATTAGCCAAATCACACGTGCAAGCAAAGCAAAAACAGATGAAATTAAACCAAAACCCCCAATAATCCAAAATGAAAACATTCCAAGGCATCCCAAATTTCCATTTCCCCAATCCTCACAGACAAAAATTAGGAAACCCAGCACGAAGCAAAAGCTGACACCAATTTTTATCTTTCATTCCAAGTCCCGATCTTTCCACGATCCACACCCAACCCATTACCGTATTCAAAAGCGAAAACGAAAGAGAAAAAAAACCGAACCTATGATAAACTTGACGCGATGCCGAATCGACCCAGTTGGAGAAAAAGCTGAAACCGAGCTGAGAAACAGTGCCACGAGGAACAGGAACCCAATGAAGGGAAAGACCTTCATTTCGTTTTCTAAAATAACTTCAGAATTCACACTTCACAACTCACGCCGCCATTTTTGATTCCGACAGGAACCAAGCAGAAAAGTTTCGGCGTGGAATCGAAACAAGTAGTGAACACAAACCACAACCTTCATGGGGAAGGTCAGAATCTGTTAACCCTGGCGCTGAGGTTACATCGAATCAAAGAACGGTGCTTGGATTGGAGAGAAAAGGAAGTGAAGAGAAGAGAAGGGACAGTGTGATGATGAGAGAAGGGGCAGAGAGTCACATGGGAATGGTGTGAATGAATTCTACTACTGACGTGAGTAAGAAAAACAAAAAACGCGGGTTCGCTTTTTATCCTTTTATTTACCGTAAATTATGCTTACTTCCATGTAATCCGCGTAAAAGCACTTTATCCTAACTTTTTTTAATTTTCCCAAAATAATCTAAATTTTAAAAACTATTGTTGCCAGTATAATTCAATCGCAAATTTTTAATAATAATATTTATTCGTGGATCCAGTCCCTTTTTTTTTCACTGGCATATAAAAAAAGCAATTAATCCAGTTTTCCTAAAATAAAAAGGAGTGAATCTCCTTAACCGACACTAACTAAAGTCACTTGTTTCGGTGCTGGTGGCGCGCACTAGACACTGATTGGTCTGTTTGACGCGGACACACTTTTCTTTTTAATTTCTGTCCCTTTCGTAATCTCATTAAATAAAAAGCTGTTAGTTTTTCTTAGAGGTAATAAACATAGTTAGTTGATTTAGGTTTGGTTTAATTTAGGTATTGAAGTGGAAATAACAAAAGAGTGACATGTGCCACAATGTTGCTGTCAATCTGGCACCAAATGATCCAACCAGTGGTTGCAGATCAAACCAATTGTTTCTCATTCACCATTATGAAATCATTGTTATTTTTAGCTATATTATTTGTATTAATTGTTATTATTATTATTATTTAATCAAACTTAATAAAAGGTTATAATAATTTTTACGATGACCAACTTAATAAAACACTGCCTAATTCCATGATTGAGATTGTAGCACGCTAAAGGGTGAGAATTAATTATTAATTAAACAGGAAAATGTTAATATGATTAGTTCACATTATGTATAGATTAGCATGATTATGTGAAATTAGGGTTAGATTTGGTGAGAGATTAGTTGAAGGGTGGGTCCCAGTTGCTTTCGGCTTGGGTTTGCGTGCGAGTGAGTGAGTGGAAGCACGTGACCAAAGGCAAAGGGCATGTGGGACCGTTATGCTTTGTCACATGGGATTCGGTGGGCCCATACCCTGCCACACTAATTGGGCTTTAATTTAAGACTTTTGCAACAAGAAGAAAGGGATCATAACCATATCCAATATAAATAATCTTTCTTCTCACAATGCATGCTTCATGAATGGTACAACTTCGATATCAGTTTCTTTTACCAGACTGATGTATATTTTTTTAATATTAATAAGATAATATAATTTAAATAAGGATTAAATAAATTTTCATCCCTCAATTGTTTTATATATATATATATATATATATATATATATATATATATATATATATATTTCTTGTTAGAAATCGATAGTTTTAATCTCTTATTATTTTTAGTGTCTATTTTCGGCCTCTAAAAATAGATTGGACTTATTAAAGACACAAAAGAGTCGTCTCATGTGACAAGTAATTAGATTTTTAATTGTTAAAAGCGTAATCGTTTTCTAAAAGAAACAATCCTTGCTTTTCAGAGATTTAAGATTTGGAGAGATTAAACATTGAATTTTTTGTTATTACATATACTTTTTGAAAAAAATATCTCGCTTGAAATCATGACTTCTACTTTTTCAAAAACAATTTACAATGAAAGTATTGATTGAAATGAAGAATTTTACTTTAAAAGACTACAATAGTCTTGATTGAAATCATAACTTCTAATAATTTTTGTCTCGGACTGTACTTTAAAAAAATTATATTCAGATTTTTTTATCATGAAATTTTTAAATCACGGTATTAATTTTAAAATAAAATAAATTGAAATTACTTTTAAATATATTTCAAAAAAATGTTTTGAAAATTAAATTTTATGAACAAAGGATAAACCAATGAAAATCGAAACATACTATACATAATACCATCACCATTATCACAATCCAGTTCTTATCAATAATGAAATATATATATAACACAACATAACTATTTCAGTTCACTCCTCATGACTCACTCACATCATATAAGTATTTGATTCTATTTCTGAAAAACAAACTTGTTTACTAAGTACACTTATAAACTATACATCTATATCTATCATGATTCAGTGTCACCTTTCGAAAACTATAACTATAGATTTATATGTCCACCTCCAGCATCTTTAAGGTAAGTACCTTGCATTTACAAGAGTTGATATTTTTTCATACCAAAACTACAGATTTAGAAACCTCCATAACTCTTACTACTAAATATATTTTTATATGTTTGTTTAATATTAGCAAAGTCAAAATATATGTGCTTTTGCCTGCATATGACGAATCACTAGAGTCGTCTTCATAAATTAATAATCTTTATAAGTCTTATTTTTTATTAAGGTATATTTGTTGTTTCAGAGAAATAAAATCTATTAAAGTAAGTGGCTTCTACCATGTTAATACAAGAACTGATGTAATATTCAAGTACATTTGATGTTTTGTCAGATAGTTAATGACAACACTTAATGAACGATACGAGTTAAAAAAGGTTCGCAAATCATAGAAACTCATACATTATATTAAGATCTTATTGTTAAATTTACTGATAAAAACAAAAGATGAGATTGATGAGGAATTTGTATGAAATCACTGCAGAAATTTTTTATTAACAGAAGATATACATATATACCACAACGTAACCACTCTTAATTATACAAGAAGGTAAAATAAGTGCACTATTCACTTTAGACTGGTCCACATGCATTTGTCTTTTTCTTCGTTTTTTCTGCTACAACATAATCTTATTGAGTAGTCACTCGCAAGAGATTCTGTACTCATATTGTATTCTTCACACTCAGAACAAAAATCACAGTAACCACACTTTCGCTGTTCATCCTCAGCCACATAACTGGCTTATCTCTGTCCCAGCCAAAACCCAGTCACATGCTGCTTTTAGATCTTTACTTAGAATACCATAAAATAATCCTACAACACTGTTTGCATGGGAAATCATGATGACCATGTGCGACTAAATTGTCCCACAAACACTTGTAACACATTAACTGAATCCTGTCGTGTTTTTTTTTTTTTTTTTTTTATGTGCTTCTGAAGGAACTGTGTCTTGGACACGAGCTTGTCTCAACCGGGAGATTATGATTTCTACCAGCCTTCATCATGACTTCATTGTTCTTCCTTCCTCCCCCAAAATTCATTGCCTTGTTCTTCGGTTCTTCACAGAAATGAGAAAACTTCATTTTCCTTTCACACCATTCAGTCATCGGTGAGTGTTGTTATAAACTTCTTCTTCCTCAGAAAATTGCCATTGTCCTCAGAAAACTTCTCTGGGCTTTAACTGAAATTGAGTCAATTGGCTTGGCATTTGTGTTCAACTTTAGAGGCTGAAGGAGTGATATGTTTAACTCAAGTAGCATATTTTGTCCAAAGAAAACAAATTCTTCTAAACATTTACCTGCCTTTTTTAAGAACAAATAAATCTTTGAACTCAATTCTTGCAAAATTAGCTTTTCCTAAATTTAAAATATGTTATTTTTTTACCATCACCTAAAATATTTCCCACACAACACTTTTTACAGTAAATTTTATAAAAAATAATTATTCACTCAAAAATTAACTATCAATAAAAATTTATAGGGAAAACAGTAAAAGAAAAGCTTTTCTGCAAAATTTTGTTACAAATTTACAAAAAAAAATCTATAAAATATGAAAATTTATTTTAGGGGCGAAGTAGAAGAAACACGTGGTTTAATCTATTATTTAGGGAAAAAACTGAATTATTTTACCATAGATACTAACAATGGAACCAAGTTCTCAGAGATACCCTATTCTTCCATAGAAAAAAGTCATGAACTAGCTTAAATAACTCCCAAAAACACTCTTCAATCAATAAAAGTTATCTTCTACCTAATAAGGTATAACTTGTCTGTTTCTCTTCTAGAAATTTTGATCTCAGGCAGATGTTATTCAAGAACTCGTTGAAATCATTTTATTTATCTTTTAACAAGGATGATCTTCCTTAAAAATATTAAATATTTTACAACAACCGCATTCGTTAATTCATAGTTTTTACATTAACAAAAACAAGTATAAAACAATTCAATTTTTATGATATAAATATAATGAGATTAAGGATCAAAGTATACTAGATCACCATATACATGGCTATGTAATTATTAAGGGTCCATATAACAAGGTTCACATAGGGAATCAGGAAGCTGATAAATTTCCACATAACCCAGAATACTGCCAAATCAATTTAGTATTCAACTTTAACATCAGCTTTAAAGCAAAAACTCATTGCCTTGCTCCTCAGTGGGGAAGGAACCTTGAAAGGAATTGAGAACAATCTTGAACCACAATGAAACATATGAAGATATATAATTCAACTAACCTTGAAAACATACTATTATATTATAAATTTATAATTTTCATAGAACATAAGTTTAGATGTAATTAAATAGACAGGAACACACAAATATCTGATTATGGGGGTATTTTAACTAGTTTCTCAATGTACCAATTAAAAGCAGAGCTGAAACAAAGATATAATTACCTCTAACATCCAAATAAGAATATTTAGGATATAAAACTGAACATAATTACCGGCAGCAGCATATGAAAAACAACATTAGAGGGTTAATCATTCTTGTATTAACAACATAATAACATTCTTCTGTATAGTTCTTTTCCCTGCCAAAAATAGGATACCCTGAGGAACATGATTCAACTAAACAGATGAGAGATGACACAAAGGTGATAATTATTTCCTATTGATATCCAATATCTAAAGAAAACAAGATGAACATAGTTTGGATACAATAAATTATCATCGTACTGGTGTATCTATTTGCACTTCACTTGTAGCTTCAAGTAACACTTAGTAGAGTAACATGATAACCAATATTTGTAATGTTAACTCTCAAGGGCAAGCATACAACACTTTCAAGCGTCAATTGCAATGTGCAAGGAAAATCGTCACAACATTAACTGTGGCAACTGCCAGTATCTTGTCTAACACCATTAGGTCAAAATTAAATTCAATCAGTCTAGTAATTGAATAAACATGAATCAATAAGATGCAGTATAAGCACAAAAATAACTTCTCTTCGGGTGCAGAATGTGTATAAATTCAAGAAATCACAGAACGAAGGACCACACGGCAGCTTAGATAGAAGTATTTGCAGCTTGCTTGGATCTTTCAATGCTTCCAAACAATACCTGGTTTATCTCAGTATGTCAGCAACCAAAAGCCAAAGCACTAACTAAATTCCATTTTCGTTGGACATCATTGCATTACTTTATGGCTGGCGTACCAGCCTCTTCCAATAATGTGTTTCTGAAAAATAACATAAGTTTTACTTCATCTACCTAAGGCAAAAGAAGGAAAAAGCAATTAAGCGACATTGATTCCAATTAGGAAAATATCACTCTATGAAAAAAACAACTAGCTTCCATCTAATGATGTTTCTCTGATGATTAAAATCAATCATTGAAGAATTAGGTTCTGTAAGTAGAAGTATTGCTAGTTATTTACACAAAAGAAGTTACGAATACAGTTCAACTCTTTGTTCATGTGGGGAGGGTGAAATCATCACAAGTAGAGAACCAAAATATAGAAAGAACAACTAATCCTTTTGAACGTAGACGAATAGATAACTACATTTCTCTTCAACACTTTAACCCCTACAATTGATTGCTACACAAGTAAAAAGCTACAAATATAACATGAATCCCTGTTAATAAGAGTACCTCCAGTCAGATTGCAGATACAGACGTCAATTACAAATCAGGTTATTCAAGTCCAATGAGTTATTAAATGAATGGATGCAACTAGCTAAAAACAATTTCTAAAATGAGAATTTGAGATACACAATAACAATAGAAGAGAAAGTAATTGTGCAACAATACAATAATTAAGTGTGTTTGTACTTTTGTCAAGTTTCCGAGCCGCCCAACATAACACTAATCCAACACATATCCTCTTTCTAAGCGTAAAAGGTCTATTGCTGGGTTCCAACACATATCCACTTCTCCTTTTACATGACAGTCTCAGGTGTAAAAATTCCCTTGAACAGAGTATAATGGCCTTCAAAACTCCCCTCGGCTTTCAGCTAGCAATTACTTTCAATAAAAATCTGCAGTTAATATTAATTTGCACACACATCCAAGGTAGATTAGTTGAAAGTTAATTCTACGCAATTATAACCCTGTGTTTGGTTCAGTGTGCGACACAATTCCCCAAAATACACACTGAAGCAACCAATATTTGATTACAGGTTGACACAAATCCAAATGACTGGTGTGCTTGAATTGAAAATCCATTAAGAATTGAATTATGTTCAAAATGTGGAGGCCCGAACTATAAGCCTCTGAAAATTTCATCTGAATCATGAAACCAAACACACATCGACCTAAGCATGCCATAAAACAAATAGGCACTGCATACTAATGAACACAAACATGGTACATCACAAATAGGCACCACACTATAATTGTACAATTCAATAATATCTAGGCAAAGGGAAAAAAATAGAAAAATTAAATTAGATAGATTCAATTTGTTAAACATGTCAATTCAATAACAAATTGTGTGGACAATTGATTCAATACCACACAACAGCCATTGCATGAGATTAATATCCTAATGATCAGCTCTCCAACAAGTCTCCATAGTCTCTCTGCTTGTTCAAACTAATCCCACCCTAAAAAAAAAACAAACAAAACTACCGAGTATTAAGAAACTTTCTCTAACATTTGTATTCAATAACAAAAGGATTTCATTAAACCCCCCATTACCCTGAATAGAAAACTCCACTACTACACCATACAATTAGTTAGAACCCCATGTCAAAGCTCAACCTTGACCAATTAACCTACCTTCATTCTCCTAACCACCTCTTTTCCAAAGCCTCAAAAACTATTTATTCTTCACCGTCAAGCCCAGCTCCCCTGCCACAATAACCGTGGTAGCCATATCTAGAAACATGCCATGCTCCACCACCCCAGCAAGCTGCAGAATTGCCTCACTGGCAGCCTTCAAATCCCCAATACTCCTCTCGAAATACAAATCCACAATGAAGTTCCCATTGTCGGTGACATAGGGCTCCTCGTTCTCCCCAAAAGTCCTAAGCTTGGCAACACACCCAGCCTCCTCAAACAGCTTGCGCAACCTCTCCGCAGTGAACTTCCAACAAAACCGAATAACCTCAACGGGCATGGCCAATCCACTCCCCCCAACATAGTTCACAAGCTTGGACTCATCAACAATGACAATAAACTTCTTGCACGCGCTCTCCACCATCTTCTCCCTCAGGAGGGAGCCACCGCGACCCTTAACGAGGTTGAGAAATGGGTCAACCTCGTCGGCGCCGTCGATGGCCAGATCGACAACAGGGTGGGAATCGAGATCGGACAGGGGGATCCCGAGGGAGAGTGCCTGTTCGTGGGTTATCTTGGAGGTGGGTATTCCGACGATGTCTTTGAGCTTGCCCTGGCGGAGAAGCTCGCCGATTCGGTCGACGGCGTGCTTGGCCGTGGAGCCAGTGCCAAGGCCGAGAACCATGCCGGATTCGACGTACTCGACGGCCTTGTAGGCGGCGATCTTCTTGAGGTCATCTTGGGTGAATATGACGGAGGGGGAGCGGGAGGAGGAGGAGGAGGGGAGGAGAAGGCCGGCGTCCATGGCGGCCTTCTCGGTGGCGATGAAATGGGGGTAGGGAATGGCCATCTGAATGGGTGAAAAGGCCTAAACTTTGCCAAGCCCAGAGGTTTAAACGTGTGGTGGGAAGAGAAATGAGATATATATAGAGAGAGAGAAAGAGATAGGGTTAGAGGGTTAGAGAGGGTTGAGATTGTTTGGGTATATATAGAGAAAGCAGTTTTGTTCAAACACTGCGTTTTTGTGGTTTGAAGAGAAATTGACGTGTTTCGCGCGGTTAGGGGAAAGAGACACAGAAAGAAAGAGATTCGACCAAGGAACGCAGGCATGCAGCTTCCGAGGTTTTTTCATCAGACAAACCTAAAACCTAAATTTTAACTATTACATCTCTCTATTTACAACTTACCTTCCCAACCAAACAACTAATTCAATTTCCTTCTCAACACCAACCTAATCAAAACTTTTTTTTCTTTTATCTATTTTCTATATTCTTTTCTATTACTTTAAATTCTATATTTATTTATATTTATATGTATAAATATACAAATTAAAAATATTTGTGAGTCTTTCGGACACACTCAAGAGTTGTTTGTTATAATTTTTAATCAGACGTGTAACTGTTTGAATGTATGTATTTTAATTAGACGTGTAACTGTTTCAATTATTCATAAATCATAAGTATATATTTTAACCCGAAATATACTTCAGAGTATTTAGGACAGATATTTTAAAGGCCTGAAAATATAATGAGTAAACTAGGTATTTTAAAATATAAGGTAATAACACTGTAAAACTTATTTTGCATTTGAACATAAAATATATTTTTAATTTAATTAGATTCACATAATTCTCAGATTAAAGGAGAATCATATGATTTACCAACGTTAAGTCACCCATATTAATAATAAAAGAAACTGTAATATATTCACATATTTCAAATAAGAGTAAGTAACGTGGGGTTGTGTGAATAAATGTTAACTTATAATAAAAACATTTCTTTATTTTTCTTCAATTTTGAATAATTTTATCCATAAAAAAAATTGTGACAGAGCGACAAGCAAATAATCTAGTAATAATTGATTGTTTCTAATAATTTTATTATTGAAATGATAAAAAAAGTTGTGAAAACAGAATTAAAAACAGATCTTACAAAATCTTACACATTTATTTTGCAACTTCTCCTACCACCACCATCCGAATCACCTTATATTTTAAACATGATAATCGAATGAGATTTAACCCAAAACCTCTCTTATAATTTTAATATTAGGTGAAACTCAAAGCTCCTTAATGAAATCAGTACTTACTAACTCAATATTTTTATTTAATTTGTTTATTCAGTATAAAAATATGCATAATTAGTTTCTTTTATAATAATATAATTAATATCAATAGTTGTGTAGCAAAAGAGTCCACATAAAATTAATGTGATTGACGAGAATTTTGAATATTTAAAATGAAACTTAAAAAAAAAACAAGTAAAAGATCGAAAGTTATAAAAGAAATTAAGAAATTCAAACATATGATAGGAAATATGTTTGTCTGAAGAAAACAAATAAATAAACAATTGTTCTCTTCTACCTACTGTGTGTTTTAAAAGCAGTAATTAAACACAGAAAAAATAGGACTTGTAATCTGTGCAATCACAGAAAATGGGTAAGAGGTGAGAGGGTGTCATTTATTTGGAATCCATTATTTTCAATGTTCAATGTTCAATGTTCCAAGTCTTAAATTTTAAATTCTCCTATTTTCTGCACTTCAATGGCCCACAACTTGGGAATAAAAACTGAGGCGACACGAAAAAGATTTGGCTAAATGGGATCGTATAAAGCTATTTAATTTTAATTTTGACCTTATCCGTGTTTAACAATGTGAAACCAAAAACTACACTTTTTGTAGTGATGAACAAGGCGTGAATATTGTTTTTCTTACGAATCTTCGCATATCCCAGTCAAACAATGTTATTAATGCACGCCCTAAGTAGTTTGTTTCTATTCTTCTAAAATAAATATTTTAAAAAATATTAAATTATTCTTTTACTTTTGGTTTGTGTTTATAAATATTAAATTAGTTTTAGTTTTTTTAAATTATAATATTGTTCTGATTTTAAAAAAATTGACACAATTTAATTTTTTTGTTAAATTTTGTAAAACGAATTAATGATTTTTTTATCAAAATTGACACTATATTTATACTAATTATATCGATAAAGCAAATTATAATTATTAAAAATTTTGATCTGTTTTAAAAAATTTAATAAAAATGATCAAATTATATCAATTTTATAAAAATCAAGATCAAATTATAACTTAAAAAAATTAGAAGACCAATTTAATTATTTTTAACAAAAATAATAACTAAAAAATAATTAAATCTTAACAAATTTTCAGCATAGAGTTATTTTGTTTTGACGTGTTAGTGTTATAATTGTATCATAGTAAAAGGTTTATTATTCTGTTTCTCTTTTGGTTGGAATAGATTCTTTGTATTCTTAGGCTATGGTGGCTATGAGAGGACCAAAAGCACTATGTTTGGTTGATAACAACTTGAAGTGTGCAATTTGGTTTGTGTTTAAAAAGTTACATGTTTTAATAATGTTTTTTTCTTTCTTTTATTTTGCAGGGCATCTTCTTCGGATTGGTCAATGATTTTGGTCCGCACCTTTGATCTCATCTTCTCCACTCCACTGGTGGGATAAGACAATCCGAAATGTTGATTTTTCTGCAATTTGTATTTTACCAAAAACAAGCAAACAAAAGATTTATCTGCGTATTTTCTACGGTAATATTCAAAGTTTTAATATTTGATGAAGGTGAGAAGAAAAAAATGAATCCAAAGAAAATCAATTGAAAATAAAAAATTAAATAGAACTTAATAAGTGACTTTTTGGACATTAATTTATTAAACTTTAAATCAGTGGTGACAAGGGTTTTCATACACGGTGTCATGTGGGAGGATTTAAATGAAAGTTTGTAATATTAAAAGAATAAATAAAAAAAATATTTGTAGATAAAATTGTTTGATGAAAAATATATTTCAGAAAAAATAAGTCACATGCAAAAGTTGTGAATAACTTTTTGAATATCCTAATTAAACACTTGTGAGATGAGGGGTAAAATTCTCTATTATATCAAGGCACAGTCACTTTTATGTTGGGCCTCGATTTTGAATTGAAGCCCAGTTCAAATATAAAACACGGGCTTTGGTTGAGGAAACAAATTGAAGATCTGTGAAACAAGCCAAGCCAACTCAGCTTCAAACAAAATACCACAATAAAGGGTTTTTCTTCCAGCACCCCCAATTTTTCTTCCTACACCCCAACTTTTTAATAATTTCAGATTTCAGAGTCCGGTGTTATCGGAATTCAGAATTCGGTGTCACTGACTTTCAGAAACCGGTGTTACCGGCTTTCAAAATTCAATTTTATCGATTTTCAAGATAGGAACAGTGACAAAACATGAATAAAAATTTGAGGGGTGTCAAATTTAATTTTTTTTATATATAAATTAATTTTCTAGTTAAATAAAAAATTCTTTATTTTCTTTACTTAAAGAATTTTCATAGAGTGATTTATATATGCACTTTTCAATTTCTAATATTTCTAAATCATTGAATTCACGCAACAAAGGTATTCTAATTTTTATTCCAAATCAAGGTTATCCAACCAACCTAAGATATATCCATAAATTTGAACATTTCAGCAGAAAACACAATAACCTTTAAATTTCATAATGTAAGGTTGTACTAATTTGGATAAAAATATAATTAAGGTTTATGCCATTTTGATAAAAGAATTCCTAAAATCATAATTAGGGTTCATATTAATTTGAGTCAAACTTAATTTGGAAGAAATAACATAGGAGAATCATAAATTTAAGATACATAAATCATAAATTTACCGACTTTCAAAATTCGGTATTACCAGCTTTCAGAATTCGGTATTACCGGCTTTCAAAATCTGATGTTACCGATTATCAGAATTCGGTATAATTTATTTATATTTTTTTTGAAAGATATAATAATCTTCATGATCAACAGGAAGGAAAATTGGGAGTGCAGAAGATTTTATCAACCAAAACAATTTCAAATCATAAACACTCAAAACATCATCTGATTTTCAATCTAACATGCATTCATCACGAAGGCTGTGAAAAAGGAGTCTATGCAAATGTCACCAATATTAAGTCAAAAAATTAAAATAATATATTGTCTTTTAAAAATTAAATTAAATAATATTATTCCAAGTTAAAATATTACTAGTACTGTGAAGTTAAAATACAAATTATATATTTTTGTTTCACTTTTTATTATTTTAATTTTATATATTATTTCGTTTCACTGTCATATAAAATGAAATCTATAAAAAATACTTTTATATATAAATTTCTCATTTAATTTTAAATATTTAACTTGAGTTATTATATTTAAAATGTTATTATATAATTATTTTGATTTAATTTTTTATAACTTTATGATAATATAATGCACAAATGAATTCCTTTTCCCATTCTATACATATTAAAAACTAAATTTAAATAAATATAAAAAGATTTGATTGTAAATTATTATATAATGGAAGTTATTCATTTTTTATAAAATTAAATAGGAAATAAAACATATGAATAAATAATATAATATTTTCTATCTAATTAATAAAATGACTAGTTAATTTAAAACTACATTGATATTTATCTTTTTTTATTATTATTGAATATTTTTTAATTTATATTAACTAACTTTATATAACTTGTTAATTTATCTTAAAATGGATAAGAGATTTTCTAAAACTAAAAAGTAAAATTTAAATTTATTTTATAAGATAAAAAACACTATGCAAAAATATCAAAATTATTTTATAAAGAACATCTAAATTTTATTTTACTAAATAACTTTTGTGTATAAAAGTTAAAATAATTTTTATGTAACTAATATATTTTAATTACTTACAAAATACTTTAGTCAAATTTAATTTTTAAAAATTAATGTCTGAATCATTTTATACAAATAATTATATATTCCTCATTATTGATTACAAATTATTCAATATTTTATTTTACAAATATAAATTTTAATCAACATCATATTTAATGATATATTAAAATTGTATATAATAAATATATTACAATCATATATTAAAAATAAAATTATATAATAAATACATTATATTTTTCTAATAAAAAATAAAAAATATACACTTAAATTGATGAATATCACATTAATTTTTAAGAAAAATAAAAATGATTTTGTCAATAAAAATTATAAATGAATTTGAGAATAGACTGTTGTGTAGTCAGATCAATAGAAATGCTATATAAAATCCTTATTCTTTACAAGTTATACAACTTCATTGATGATGAAAAATGAAGTAATAATAACTATGTCTTTGAAATGAACAAATTAAGGTATGTCTCATTCAATTCAATTTTGTATTATGTCAGTGACCCACTGATCCAATGGCAGACAATTCTTTGCTTCATTCAAAGAAAACATAACTCAATTGATTTTCAGAAGAAAAAGAATAAGAACAGAACAGGTAAAGAAAACTAGTTATTCAATTTTAATATGACCTATAAGATTTTCAGAAGAAAAAATCATAGAAAAACTTCGGCAAAACAAGTCAATGCGTCTTAGAAGCTTTTATAAAGGAGGAAAGACCTGTTGGACAAGATAAAATTATATTCATAAACAAAAATAAACTTATAAATTAGAAAATATGTAAAAACTCTTATAACTTCTAGACAAACCCAAAGAAACACCCTAGATAACTAACATCTTCTACCAAAGGAGAGTTTATGTGTATAGAAACCGAGAAGATCTTATAGTCATTATTGCACTTCATACGAACAAAAGGCAACAAATAAAAGTGTGGCAAAGGAGAATGGACCATATAAACCATCTCATCTGCCATGCATTACTAAGAAATGCAATAACAATGTTGAATTATTCTTACCATGAAAACATCTTCAATGAAAGGGAAGTAGTGAGGTTGGCATCTGAAACTTCAACTACTCAACAATACCCAACCAAATAAGTTAATTTTTGCTTGCAATGCCAGTCCTCTTTCTTCTCCCTCCTACTTATCAAGAACTTCTATAGTTTGGAACAAAATGTCAACAGCTTGCTCGATCTCCTTCTCTGTTATGATCAATGGTGGGACAATCCTCACTACATTTCCTTTTCCAGCAGTTAACACTAACAGGCCAGAATTTTGACAAGCAGCGACAAAGGGCGTGGCAGGTACATCTAAATCTATTCCTATGATTAGTCCAACACCACGAATTTCTTTCACATGTCGGTTTCCTCCCAACTTCTGATTGAGTAGTTCTTTGAAGTAGAGGCCTTTCTTAGATACAGATGACAGGAAATCAGGTTTTGATATCTTATCAAAAACAGCAAGAGCAGCACTGCAAACAAGAGGGCTTCCTGCAAAAGTGCTTCCATGATCACCATAATTTATAGAAGAAGCAATTCTCTCTGTCACCAAAACTGCTCCGATAGGTAGGCCTCCAGCAAGAGGCTTTGCAAGGGTCATCATATCAGGGAAGACCCCATATGCTTCATGGGCCCATAAAAACCCTGTTCTACCTAAACCACATTGAACCTAAAAAATCACAAGAAGCATATGATAGTTAATAGAATAGTATATAAAACCAAATGCAATACTTAAATTAGCTATAATTATACCTCAACATATGACACCTATATTTTGTCACTCTATGAACAACATAATTCATGTGACAATGTCAATCTTCTCATCATTCAATCAACATGGCAAAGATACACAAACAGACCATTTTTTGGGTCACAATGTCATCAACATACTAAACAATCTTTTCTAAAGGAACTTAGAAATAAACTGAAAAAAAAAACACTTAAAAGTGAAAATCAATGGAGTCTTGGCTTGTTACATACGCAAATTTAAGTTTAAAGTTTTTCAGGAACACTAGGCATTACCATTAACAGTAATATATCAATATTAGATGCACGATACCTCATCAAACACAAGAAGTGCCCCAGTTTCATCACAAGCATTGCGCAGGGACTGTAGAAATTCTTTTGTGGCACTGTAAATTCCACCTTCTCCTTGGATGGGTTCCACAAAAACTGCAGCAATCTTGCCCTGCTTAATTAATTCTGTTGCAGCCTGAGCATTTCCATACTCTAAAAAGGTCACTCCAGGCATTATGGGTTCAAAAGGTGTTCTATATTGTACTTTACTTGTCAAAGCAAGAGCACCCAAGGTTCTCCCATGGAAGCAGTTACTAAAAGCAATGAACTCTGTTGCAGGCTCCCTCCCATTAGTAGTTGTTTGTCTCTGATGTTTTCTTGCAAATTTTATAGCTGCTTCATTTGATTCGGTTCCAGAATTTGAAAAGAACACACGATCAGCAAAAGAGGAATCCACAAGACGCTTTGCATATTCTACCTGCAACAATTCAAATATAATTATAGAATGCAACACTGTGCAGAGACACATAACCTGCTTCTACAAGAAATGAACCAAAGTAAAGCATAATGGAACCACTATTAAACAATTACAAATAGGAAGATAGAAAATAAAGTTATAATAAAGACATACCCAATAACATTACAACCATATACTTATTAGATAATGTAGATGCAATAACAGAATGACATAATAAAATCATATGATCAATGACCATCTCTTACTCCAAAATCTCCAAAGCACAATAAAGAATGAAATCCACAAACCAAATGATCAATGGCAAATCTTTTTCCATTTCTCTAACAAGTATAGGATCAAGGACTCATATAATGCCAGATTAACCGGCATTTATGCAAACATATCAGGGATGGAAGAAATTTGATAATGGGAAACTACAATACTCTGGATGCTATGAACAGTAGAGTATAAAATTAGAGAGATGTAAATTAATCTTTTAACACCCTATGAAGACTAATAACTAGGATTAATCATAAAGTCCTTCATATTGTAAACTAAAAAATATAAATAGAAGCCTCAAGTGTTGACAACATTATGTACACTTATGTTTCATTGGGGACTTATTTATCATTTTTATATATTGGTTTGGTTTCCCTTTCCCTGCTAGAGTTCTAAATAGTTCTAATTTATAGAATTACCAACCAAGTAAGCACTATACTCTAAGGTTTAATGTCTGATAACAACAACTGGGTTTCCCTTCAATTAGCAAATGGTACAGTATGAAACAAGTAACCAATCCTGGAAATTAACTCTCTCACAAGCTAAGGTAGATCACCATTAAGAGAATGTAATAACCATAAGAGAGGCACGTAGTGGAAACAAGGGACAGCTGGCAGTCCACAATGATGAAGAGCATGTGGCACCATAGTTTGTTAGGTGCAGTTGGTGACTCATCCCGCACGATTGAAGAACTGAGGATAGTATTTACAGGAATGAGGTCATATTCTTCTCTCTCTTCTATGGGCTCTTCTCTCTGAGATCACTAATTTTCTGTTGCTTTGTATGTAGTCCTAGTGACTTTCTATTTCAGTACTCAAATAACACTTTTAAGAGGATTTGTAAACTATACAGGTTAACTACAGTGTGCATACTAACACATAGATATGAAGAAATTGATATAACTCAGACATATAGTAACATGCACAAACCTGAGGTATTGTGTAGAATATATTGCTGGTATGAGTAAGGGTGGCAGCTTGTTCAACAACAGCTTTTAACCAATCTACATCACCATGTCCCAGAGCATTCACAGCAATCCCACCACTCAAATCTAAATATTCTTTTCCTTCAACATCATACAACTTGCAACCTTCACCTCTCTCAACCACCACTGGTGATCTTACATATGTTCCCACCAAATACTTCCCTTCCATCTCGATCACTTCCTTAATTTTCTCCAATTTTGTCTTCCCAGTGTTTGGTGCAGCGACATCCGCATTAAGACACGCACTCACAACACTCCGACCTCTAATCCGAATACCACGACTTCTTCCGATCAAAGTGCCCTCTCTGGGTTTGTAACATGATTGGGAAATTGAATGGTTTGGAGAAAGGTAAACTGCATTCATTCTGTTCAGTTAAGGGAGAGATTCTTCCACTTCTTCCCTTTTGCTGAAACAACAATAAAAATTATAAGAAATAAAAATATGAGCTTGCCATAGAGTTCAGAATTCAAATTAGGTATTCAAAATCGCGTTTCAACCCTTCTTCTCCTTCTGGGATGGATCTCGAGTCGCCTGAAAATGTCGCGATACAGTCTCTCCCACCGGGGAAGAAGCCCACAGACCTTGCGGCGGCACTGATAAGGGCAATGTTACATGTTACTTGTGGTGGGACTTCTAACGGCTCCGTTACTTGTCATCCAAAAGATATTTTTTAAGTAAAGTTTTTTTCATTTAATAAAAGAAATAAAAAATTACTCTATTTAATAATCTTTTTCAACTTCTTCAAACAAGACGTTAGTTTTTATTTAATAAGGACTAACATCTATACTTAAACTTTAGGTAAATTAAAATAAGGTCTCGCTAATCAGTGTCCTAAGCTACTGATTAAGAATAATTAAAATACATTGGATTTTACAAGAATATATAGATAAGTGTAATATTAAATAAAACCTGACCTAATAACTATTAATGTAACTTTATTTTTTCTAAAAGACAAAAATATTCATAAATATTATACATGTATATTTAATATTTTATTTAATGTTCATAATTAAAATTTAAAAACTAATTAAATAATAAAATAACTATATTTTAATGCTGTTAAAAATTAAATATAAGAAAATTTAAATTAACAAAAAACCAACAAAAAAATAATGTTAAACATCTAAAACTTAAAAAAAATAACATAAAAAAGTATAAATTAATAGAAAAACCAACAAAAAAATACTGTTAAATATCTAAAAATGTTACAAAAAAAAAAGAATAATTGAAGTGTCAATTTAAGACTTAATTGATTTTTTTTTTCTTTTTAGTAGAGACTTTAAAAATTCCAAAAACTTGTTTTGTAACAGTAAATTATTGTCTACACATTTAAAAGGGTATTTTTGTCTTTATAAAATTTATTGTGTGCATTTATACTATTTTAATTATTGTATTTAATTATTTCAACTTTTAATGTAAAAATGATGATATCAAAGCATATTTATTGTTCTTTAACCGGACACACCAGTAAGCATTCTCCGTTAAAATAATATAATTTTTCGGAAAACGTTTATAGAAACACAAATGTACATTTCTTATTTTCAGGAAATTTCTTTATGCAAACTCGTATTTTCTTCCTGCGCCCTGCATCTTTTGAAATTATAATTATGCTTATGATGAAATTATAGGTCTAGATTACGTGATTAATAAATATTTTGATTAGACTATAATTCAAAAATAACAACTTTACGAAATTTAAATTATACAAATTCAAAATATAAATTTGTATATCGAATTCGTAATACAAATTTTATTTCTGAATTATGTAATTCATAACACAAATTTCAAAGAGAATTCATAATATAAATTTTATTATAAATTATACAATACGTAATACAAATATTCGAGAGTTTTGCCTTTGACATATTTGAATTTGCAATGATGACTTAATTTGGCAAGGCACTATCTTAAGACAATAATTCGTTTTGAATGATTATTAGGTGTGAGGAACTATGAACCAAAATGGAGGTGCACCGAGGCAAAGGGTGAAGGAGAGGTGCGGCTTAGGAAATCTGAAATTAAGATTTGAAGTCATTTTTAAATAAACGGGGTGCAGTAAGAAAACACGAGGAGAAGAAATACCCTTATTTTTGTCCTACTAAAGCGACCTTTTTTTTTTTTTTTTTTTATCCATGTCCTGTGTCTCAACTTTTTCTCGACATGTATTATAAATGGAGTTTCTCACTGCACCTCCAAACATTTATTCTGTATCCTCAAAGATTTTAAATTCCCATTTTGTCTTTAAGTTAAAATAACTACTTTTTTTTCTTTTTCTAACTTACTTACTCCCAAGGTTTTTTTCGAATGAATTTCAATATCTGATATTTTTTTATATGAAAGTCGATATTAAAATATTTTTACTATATATCAGATGTTGACGTTCAGTATTATGTTTTCTTTTTTTTTTCAAAGTTAACCTCCGATGTTTAATTTTATTTTACACATGCCAACATCTGAAATTTTAATATTTTTTTAATGTCGACATATTATATATATATATATATATATATATATATATATAAATTTTTTTATTTTTACTTTATTTACTTTTCTTACTGTTAATCTTCTTAAAATTTATTTTTATTTTAACTTTTTAATTTATTTAATGTATATGTTTAATTTATAAATATTTAAATTAACATAAATTAAAAAATTAACATAAGTTTTGATACATTAACTAGATGTGGAAATTCATTTAACACTTTTAAAAAAATTATAATTTTAATGTAATAAATATTAACATATTAAAATATAAAAAAATTAACAATAAAAAATTGAAAGTAAATATAAATTAAAGAATAAAAAGTAAATGAAATATATATATATATATATATATATAATTTATTTCAAAATTTTATCTTAAATTTTTTTTTTTAAATTTGTTAACCAGATTTTCAGGTTAAGATATGTAAAATGATGCTATTTTTGTAATTTATGTTAATTTAAATATTTTTAATTTTCATTAAATCAAAAATTAAACAAATAAAATATAATTTACTTTATATTAATTTATATAAATATTTTCAAAAATATTATATTAATATTTATTATTTTTAATTTAAAAGAAACATTTTTCAAAAAAATTTAACCGATTTTCATATCTGTTAAACATTTGTTAAATTATTTTAATTTAATTTATCTTAAAATATTTTATATTTTTAATATATTAATTTTAAAAAATTATATTAAACAAATTAAAAAATTAAACTATAATTAAATTGAAAAAGTAAGAGTAAAAAAATAAAAATAAATAAATTAAAAACTAAAAATACAAAATATAAATAATATATATATATATATATATATATATATTTAATGGAATATCGACATTCATAATAACATTTTTCTTTAAAAAAATAATGTATTAGATATTAATATTAGGAAAACAAAATCAAACACCAGATATCGACGATCGTAAATAAAAAAAATAAAATAGACATAATAATAAATGTTGACATCTGTAACAGATAAAGATTTAAAAGATAATGTACCGGATATTAACATCCGTAAAAGAGAAAGAAAAAGGCATTAGATATCAACATTTATGTGAAAAAGTTTCTTGAGAGTGAGTTAGTTACAAATGATAAAAATAGATAAAAATGTTGTTACTTTTACGTAAGGAGGCAAAGTGAAAATTTAAATTATTTTTGGAATTACATGAAAAATGTTTGGAAGTGCATAAACAAGTCCCATTATAGATTTAGAGTAAAATTGGACTTATAATAAAAACATATATTAATATTTTGACGAATTGATTTTGGTATTGTATATTTTATATTTTTATTACTAAACCAGAATATTTTATCTACTTTACTTTTTATTACTATAACATTTTGTTTATCAAACAACTTTAACCTTTATATTATTTTTATTTAGTTATGCTCATTGTTTTCATTTTTAATTTCTTAATTTTTCCCTTTTGGTGCTCACGTGTCCTTAGACAACATTAAATGTTTAACAAAATTATTAAACATAAAAATAACCGTGGTTTAGAGGAAACATCCAATCTGAATTTCTCAATTCGATTAATTTTCAGATTACCTGTTCCGAAAAGTAAAAGAGAATGCCCTAAAGACATAAGGGATCATTTGCAAATCATAATTAATTATGCGTAACCAAACACACTACTACTAAATATGTGAAAGCAAACATTTAAAAGTGTCTTTTAAATATATATTATTCCCGTCACAAATGTTTTGCATATAATTTGCATTTACTTTTTTTTTTTCAACAAAGACATATTTCTACCTATTTTTTCACTATAAACCACTTACATTGGGATGGTCAAACGATGAAAAAAATAATAATAATTGAAGTAGAAAATAAACTTGTTTAAATTGGATGAAGGATGAAGAAAAATAAATAAAAATGAGTGAAATATTTATATGTGTATGAGATTGATTTTATACAATTAAAAAGAGGTTGTTGGCATTACAAAGTCCAAAGTGTCCTCCTACTATTTTTTACAAATTTAAAAATGCAATTCAAGAAATTATTTATGTTGGTGATAAAAAAAAATGTTAAAAAATGTATATCTTGGGAAAAATAACCCACATAATCGGCTGTGTAGACATATCACCCGTAAAATAATGTCTTTTTAACAGTATATAATTATTACGAGTCATACATAATCAATTATGTTGGACTACTAACATATTATTTTTAATGAAATATCTTTACATGATTTACAAACTTCTCTTCTAAATATAACCATGACTTCATACAATTTATTTTCTAATATATAAGAGTATCATGTAAATACATGTAATAACAGTATCATTAGTTCAAATTGCACTACAAATAAAATTTGACATATCAAAGATAAACAACAATTTACAACTTGAATTACATTCAATAATCCAAAGAAAAAAAAATGGAGAAACTCATTTACAAACAACATATAAACAAATAATTTTTTTATTAGCAATGAAAAATATATAACATACGTTGTGTTCCCTACGATTACTCATTTGTTAATCAAATTTTCAGGGGTTACTACTTTATTAAGTAAGATTTTCTATGCGAAATGTCGTGCATAAGCGAGGACATTTAATTTTCAAAGTAATTAAAATAAATCAAGGTCTTCCTTTCTAAAACCATCATGAAGTTTCTTATACACTAATTTAAAAGTGTAAGCTCACCTATCTTTCATATTTCTATCTATGGCATCCCGTTATTGAAATTTTTTTCTTAAACTCAACAAATTTAACAATAACCCCTTCAAAACCATGACGTGCAGTCAAAGTCAAACTATTTACACTATAACATTTTTGGCTTTAATACTAAATTTGTTCGCGAGTACAAAAGTGTTTCATTTACTATATTAAAGAAACACTTTTGTAGACGTTACTTAAAAACTACCAAAGGCAACACGAAATTAGACAATGCATATAAAAATGTAGCCTAAAGACATAAAAGGCAATGTTTGTGCAAGTGTGGTGTTCAAATTACTAAAAGCCACAATTTTTTAAATGTTGGCACTAGAATGTATGACTACATCAATGAAAACTATGACCTCACTTTAGACTAAAAAAAATTGTAGGAGTTTTTCCATTAAACCCAAAATCGATGTGCTCGAGAAAAATCATTTTGCTTTCTGTCGCAACTGAGATCGCGGCGGGAGCAAAAGTAATTAAAAAAAAAAACAGAAGAGTCGTCACCATAATTTATTATGGAAAACTATAGAAAAAACAAAAAAAAAAAATAGTCTTCAAAATCAAATATGGGTTCGGGAGTCGGTTACGTGTGAAGAAGGTATTAGTACCCCACAATGTCCATCATAAGACGGTTCCCTTTAATTAAGTATATGCAAGATAAAAGTAGATGTTTTAAAATATTTGTTGTTCCCAAAAATCAAACAAAATAAACATACAAAATAATAAAGATTTTTTTTTTCTCCCGACAAAGATTGTACCTCACTCCTACGCCTTTTCATTTGGAAAATTAGGGATAACGTAGTTATTTGAAAAAAACTATTTGAGATGATGAGTTAAAATTTTAAATTTTAAATAATTATTTTTTTCAACTTATTCATTAAATATTTTTTATAAAATAAATATAACTCATCTAAATATAATTTTAGATTACTTTCAACATCAAGGACAATTTGGTAATCTTGTTTTTTTTCTTGATTAAACTTACTTTTTAATTTATCACATCAATTAAATAACTCACAAACATTCACGCACTTTATTTCTAAATTCACTTCAAAATCCCTTATGTTATGTTTGAATTGAGAGATGAAATTGAGGGACGGGGTGAGTTTGAGTAAATTTGTGTTAGAAATCCAAGTGTGAGTGTAAGTCCCACATTGATCAGAATTGAGAAAGTAGAGCACCATATAAGGATCAAGACCCATAAACCCATCGCCTTAAGGTTTTGGGTTGAGAGTGGTGTCAGTGTCTTATTTGGTTGGGCTCATGTCTCATTGGTGTTGTATCTCCCCAGTGATACACAGTGTTGGTCAGGTAAAGCGTGTCCCGTTAAGAAGAATGGCGGTACAGAAAAGGGTAGCTTCCGGGGGAGTGTACCAATGTGGTTGAAGGGACTCACCCTTGAGAGGGAGATTGTTAGGAATCCAAGTGTGAGTCTAAGTCCCACATTGACCAGAATTAAGAAAGTAGAGCACCATATAAGTAAACCTTGTTTTGATCAAGGGAAAGATTATAAGACTTTTTGACATTTCACTCCTTTTCTACACAAATCTGTTCAAACATGTGAAGAAAGAAAAAGGTGAACTGCACACCTTGTTTTTCATGTTTTTCTTTTCTTATCTTTTCATTTATTTTTTGGTGTTCGCAAATCCTTATACGAATCCAAACAAATTATTAAAATGAACAACACAAACTTTATAATATAATAGATTATAAGTAAGACTTTTAAGACATTTCACTCTGTTTCTATACAAATATGTTCAAACATGTGAAGAAAGAAAAAAGTGAACTACACACCTTGTTTTTCGTGTTTTTCTTCTCATTTTTCACACTATTTTTTCATTTCTTAGTTGGTGTTCGCAAATACTTATACGAATCTAAACAGATTATTAAAATGAACAACACAAACTTTATAATATAAAATTATAAGTAAGACTTTTAAGACATTTCACTTCTTTTCTACACAAATTTGTTCAAACATGTGAAGAAAGAAAAAAGTGAACTGCACACCTTGTTTTTCGTGTTTTTTTTTTGTTTTCACACTATCTTTTCATTTCTTTGTTGGTGTTCGCAAATCCTTATACGAATCCAAAAAGATTATTAAAATGAACTACAAAAACTTTATAATATAAGAGATTATAAGTAAGGCTTTTAAGACATTTAACTCATTTTCTACACAAATTTGTTCAAACATGTGAAGAAAGAAAAAAGTGAACTGCACACCTTGTTTTTCGTGTTTTCTTTTCGTTTTTCACACTTTTCTTTCGTTTCTTTGTTGGTGTTCGCAAATCTTTATATGAATCCAAACAGATTATTAAAGTGAACAAGACAAACTTCATATTATAATCCATTCAAATTTATTTATTTTTACACAAATTTGTTCAAACATGTGAAGAAAGAAAAAAGTGAACTGCACACCTTGTTTTTCGTGTTTTCTTTTCGTTTTTCACACTTTTCTTTCGTTTCTTTGTTGGTGTTCGCAAATCTTTATATGAATCCAAACAGATTATTAAAGTGAACAACACAAACTTCATATTCTAATCCATTCAAATTTATTTATTTTTACACAAATCTGTTCAAACATGTGAAAAAAGAAAAAAGTGAACTGCACACCTTGTTTTTCGTGTTTTCTTTTCGTTTTTCACACTTTCCTTTCGTTTATTTATTGGTATTCGCAAATCCTTATATGAATCCAAACAAATTATTAAAGTGAACAATACAAACTTCATTTTCTAATCTATTTAAATCTATTTTTTTTTTACACAAATCTGTTCAAACATGTGAAAAAAGAAAAAAGTGAACTGTACACTTTGTTTTTCGTGTTATCTTTTCGTTTTTCACACTTTTCTTTTGTTTTTTGGTTGGTGTTCGCAAATCCTTATATGAATCCAAATTGATTGTTAAAATGAACAACACAAACTTCATCTTTTAATGTATTCAAATTTAATTTTTTTTCCTAAATTAATTTCCACGTGAATACATCCTAAATCGGATATATTGATACTTAAAAAAATTGTAACATTCTAAAACAAAGTTTTAAAGTTCACATGTGAATAGCACGTGATTTTCATACATATGCATAGTACACATAAAAGAAGACAAAAAAAGAGAGGGCAACGGCAGAAAAAGGGAAAAACCTGAAACCTGAATTTTGCAACTATCCATGTCTTAAAGAAGTGACAAACAAATAGGTCCAACATTTCTCACCTTCCTTGCTTGCATTTCAATGAATTCAAATCACAGGTAATGAGTTTTCGAAAACATAACAGTTAAATGTAATCTACATTTTTTCTATACTTACCTATGAACTTCAACTTTGAACTATGGATACAATTTTTGTTTTACTCGTCACTTTATTTCACACCATTCAAACATTCAAACAAGGTATTATAATGAGAGTTCCTTTGTTGGTGAAAATTTGTTGCATTAAAGTTAAAACTCTTGGTAAAAGAAAAAAAAAAAAACCGAGTGAAAAGACAACACACGAGAAGACGTGTTCGTATAAGAAAAAGATTCCCCCAACTTGATTTATGAGCGAGACTAGTTGATAGGTCTTCTGAAACATCAATGGCTATTTATCTGTGCATGTCACCTGTGGGGGTGAGTTTATCAGAAAAGGAAGAAATGAACCAATTGAGAATGAAGCATGTGATGTGGTTCGGAAATAACTAGTTTCGGTAGAAATTGATCTGATCGAGAAAACCTATTTGGTTTTGGGAACGAACCAGGTTCTTTGCATGGGAACTTACCTTTTCCTCTTACCCATGCCAACTTCATAAATTTACTCTGTAACTTGTTTGAATTTTAAAATTCATTCAGCAGTTGAATTATGTTTACACTTTCTTTTTTAGATAATATGTTTACACTTTTAGAAGCATAATACATCCTTAAACTTTTTCAAAGTATTCTTTTAATATGAGAATAATAGAATAATATATTCTCTACTTCCACCATTTCTTTATAAACAAATACCTAAAAATTTTAAATGAATAAGTATTTTTTTGATTTCGAATCAATACATCTTGAGTAGTTAGAAATGCAGAAGAGTTTGAAATGCAAGAGATGTAATGAATAAAGAAGTTATACCCTCAGAAAAAAAAATATAAAAGAAATTTTACAGAATAAATTGTTATATATATATATATATATTATAATCAAATCATACCTTATAAATTATATAAATTATTATAATCATGACATATTTCATAATTATGAAATAGTAATGAATAATATAATAATAATTATACATTAATTTAACTGTGTGAGAGATTTGAAAAAAATATCAATAGAAAAAATAAATATTTAGTTCATATTTATACATATTATTTCAAATTTAATAAAAGATATAAAATAATTTTAGATTGGTAAAATAATTTAGGCATAATAAGTGTACAAACTTTTAATTCATGAACAAGTTTTAAAAATAAGTTATCTGATTAATTTTTTTTTAAACGTCGTATTATAATTTACATTAATATCATTATATATATATATATGTATATATATATATTTTGTACATATAATTTTTTATTTTACAAATTTACTGGAAACTCATATTTCATGACTACATAAGATTGAACTTCATCTCCATACATGGAGAATGATATACAAATGTGTATACAAATTCTCTTATATACACATTTGATAAATCTTCAGAATTAATAATCAATAAAGTAACTTTTAAGTCAAGTAGTGAATAATCATTAATGTATGTATGACAATTGAACTAGACAGTAAGTATTTATGAGAGCAAATTAATTTTTTTTATACATATTTTTAGAAATACAAAGTATATTTTATAAAATTTGTTTATAGAAAGTTAGATTACTGATTTTAAAGAATAGTATAATAAAGTATTCTATAAATTTATATTAACCAGTAAAAAAATTGTGTAATCTTTTATTTTGAAAACACTTGTAAGAATTTTATCTAAATATTCTATAAAAAAATAACGAACAAAATATTGAAGATGGATTTGAAATGATCATAATATCTGTTGTACCTACCAATCAATTTAGCTCTTTTCTTTTCTTCTCGGTCAATTAGCCACTGAGAAGAAACAGGAGCTTGTTACAAACAAATATATTGTATTCATCAACATCATTATAGCTGGGTCAGTAAAATCTTGATCCGAATCTTTGATCCATTAACATAATCTTGCATTCTGGATTATTTTCTTATCAGTAATAATGATGAATCTGGTTGAAATTTGACCACACAAATACTGTGTGTAAAGAAATCAGAATGAACTCCATGACAGGAACATTCGTTATTTGAAGAAGATTATATAATACTGTAATGAATTCATTAATTAATGTTTTAGAATTGCCTAGGAGATATTATTAGTGTTTTTTTTTTTATTTTCTTTGGACAGCATACAAAGAAGACAGTAATAATGAGGCGACACAGATTGCACTAATGGCTATGATAAGTTTTATAAGTAAACAAAATGAAAAAAAAGAAAAAAGAATGGGAAAATGTAGAAAGTGATTTAGGTTAATTACAGAAGGACAATTGATAGAGGAAGAGGTGTCAGCTAGGCCAATGGAAGAGCAATGGAGCCAGCTGTGTTGTGTTGTGTCACAGAGAGATAGATAATGTTAAGCCATACAGCTGTTTGATTAGATACAAGCAAGTGTACGAAATTAAAGAGTTGTCTTCATGGATTGAAATGAAAAGGCCTCACTTCAACACCATCATCATCATCCAGAATCTTCGCTCACCCTGCTTTTAGATTTGTATGTCCCAAAATATCCCCTACCTTCTCCTATTTAAACACGCCCTTACCCTCTTCTTTTCCTCGTACTGTGTCCAAACATGTTAATGTTTGTCACTCCTCTCTCTCCCTCCTTCGTCTATCTCTCTGTCTCTGTGAGACCCGTTTTCTAATGTTTTGCTAGAAGTCTAGCCATCTTTGAATATAAATGTTAATTCTGTGTTTTTTTTTCTATTAGACTGCACAGTAAGGTTTGCATTGCTTTGTCCATGGGTGGTTTTTTCTTTGACAAATGCAGTGCTATAGAGTTTCTGTGCTACAAATACTAACATGCATGTGGTTGTATACTGTCTGTAATGAGAAAACAAATGAGATTGAAATTATGTAAGGGTTACGAAGGGGCTCACTTCAGTCCAGTCCGTGGCGGTAGAAGGCTGTGACTCAGCTGCTGACTCGTTGGTTCAAGAGTTCACCATTTAAGGTCAATGTCAGCCCATGAAACAGTTAAGGTTGTAACAGTTAAGGTGGTGCGCTTCTGATTCAACGATGCGGGAGCTGCATTCGGCCGTCACTGTCACGTCTTGGACTGAAGGGGCCTCTTCATTTCCTTTATCTGTTTGGCTCCTGTTTGTTTTTTTTTTACCAGGTATTGCCATGAAGGTTGCAAATGGTCGATTCGAGATTATCAAATAGTTTTATTGAGATTACTGTTGCGATGAGAGGTATAGGCTGAACTTGTTATTTTACCTTTTTGATCTTGTAGTTGCTTTTTGTTTTATTGTAAGTTAGAGTACTTTCTGTTACAGTATATTCACTTGTTATCGGTATTTTATGTTGATAGGAATTCTTCTGCAGCGGCTGAAGGAGAGTCTTGTTTAACTGCTGAAAAGAACCCTTTTGAAGGTTTAGGTCATTTCTCTGACGTTAGTTCCTTTACACTTTGAGTTTATGGGTTTTTTTGGATCAGGCTACTATGTTTGTTGACAGTGTTTTATTTCTTTGAGCATAATAGTTTCAGGTGACTTCTCTGGCGGCTTTTGTTCTTTTGCACTTAGAGTTGAGGGGTTCTTTGTAGCAGACTGTTATATATGTGGACATTGTTTTACCTACGAGCGTGTTCTAGTTAATGATGTAACAGATGATTCATAAGTGGGGAACTTTCCTTTGAAGAATGTAGAATGATCTAGAAGGGGAAGCAGGATGTCACCTTTTTCTTGACATATAATGGATTACTGAAAATGTCTGCATGTTAGCTTTTGGAGACTCGACTAACTGTAATCAATTTAGCAGTGTTATGTATTTTGATGGGAGAAGTAATGATATAAGTATTTTGAGTTGTATATGAAGTTGAATAAAACTGAATATGAATATATCATGATTTGCAGTTATTATAATTTAGGACTTTAAACTTTGTTGGTACTTTATTTCTATATTATTATATCCTAGGAATGTTGAACTACTTAAAGTTCATTACCTTTAATAGTTCATAGCCTTAAGTAAGTCTTTATAATTGCTGAGGTTGAGTTTTTGATAATGTTTTAAAAAACAATTTGTGCAAAAATTTCTGTAAACATAATGCTATGAAAACCAAGTCTTGAACAACAATTAAGTTATGTAATTTGCCATTTTATATTTATTTTATGTTGTCTGGAGATGTTTGATTTGGTAGGAGTTTGCATATTTGTATTGATTTACCATTATTTCGATAAAGGAGTAAGAAATGATTCTATTGTTACTACTGAAAGTCAATTGAATTAATATATATATATATATATATATATATATATATATATATATTAACGTCTATATATATGTTGAGATTTTTTTATATATCAAGTCCAAAAGTGTCTAATTCTATTGAATTTGTAGTTGTAAAGCTAATTAAGCTTACTATTGTCTTCAATAATAATTTACAATTAAATTAAATTTGAACAAATTAACATTGAATGCTATTTACAATTAACTTGTGCACACATTGTTCTGTGATGAAGTATAAGTAGCAAAGCAGATGGTGTGGATGGAGATAGAATTCAAATAATTTCAGGTGAAGATTACACTAAACATGTAGTTTTCACCTATGCTGGTATTATGTAGATTTTAATTTTATTTTGTTTCTCTTTAAGTCGAAGGATTTAAGCTGTTTTTTGGAAGTGTTGCAACACTATTCAAAAGTATTATTAATATTTGAACGAACAAATTATAGATATTATAAGAAAATATTGGAAGTAAAGTAATATGTGGAGAACGCATGAAAAACAAATTTGTACCAACTCAAAGTAATTGTGTATACCGAAAACGTCCTTATTCACACGTATAAATGTCAACTTTTATTAACATAACCTAAAATTTCTGTATTAACATAACCTAAAATGTCAACTTTTATATATATTTTTTAAAACGTTCTATCTTGTTCCTCCTGCTAAATATTTATGAATACACTTAAATTAATTAGTTCAAGTTATTTTAGTTTAAAATAATAAAAAAAATTGAGATTATGAAAAAAAGTTAAAGATAAAGAAAATATATTAGATTTGAAAAGAAAAAAAATACTTTAAGATTTTAAAGAATTTATTTTTGTGGGAAAGAAATTTGTTTGGTGTGCCTGAATTTGGTCAAAATTTACTCTTAAAAGCAAAGATAGACTGAAATAAATGGACACGCCACTCTCCCATTCCATCTGTAATTGATTTGGTGTGTGCCTTAATTACCAATCTCTCATTCTTTGAATCTTCATTTTACGCTGTAACTCATTCCGCTTTATTCTATTATATAAACACACAACACAACACCCTTGTTCCTTTCAAAACACTCCAATCACAAAACTATCCATTGAAACATTTGATCCCTTTCGAGCATTTTCAAGTTCTACAAAATGCAAGCAACCTCTCTGTCTTCCCATGTGTTCTTATCACACCCTCTTTCACGAGAACACAAGGTCTTCTTTGATGCCACCAACCCTCGTAGGAGTTTAATCTGTGCATCAAAAAGTGACTCCTCTGGGCACCACTGTGATGGGAAGATGGTGGACGAGAACATGATCCTTCTCAGAATGCGAATTCGGGAGATTGAGATGCTCGAAATGAAGACTAAAGCTTCTTCGGATTGGAACGAATGGGAGAAGAAGTATTTTCAGAATTACGATTCGGATGTATGTGATGCAGTTGGAGTGTTGCAGAGAGTGTTAATGAAGACTAGACCTTCTTTTGCACTTGCTACATTCGCTCTTCTTATGCTAACCATGTCCATGGCCACGCTGCAACTTCTGTTTCATCTTGTAGGGTTTGCCAAGGGAATCTATCATATCTGAAAAGACCAGCTTTTTGCATGAATAAGAGATCGACTTGAAAGGATGTAGCAGAAATTGAAAAATCTATGTTGTGAACGCAACTTTCTGTGAAAGGGACAATAATTTGTTGCTGCAAATGTTGTTTGTATTGTAGAAAACTAAGAGATTATAATGTGAACAATACATGTTGTCTTGTCCTTGTTTTTTTTTTTTTTTTTTTATTATAACCTATGATTGTTTCATCAGCAAAGTTTTTATGCAGTGAAAAATCTGGAATAGACTTTGAAGTTTAAATAGTAAATTATGGTTTTTATTTGTATCTTACAAGTATTACATATAATCAATAAGATAGATTACAATCTTTCCGATTAAAAAGTATATATATGGTTTATTATAATGAGTTTACATGTTAATTGATGAGGGTGACACAGCCATGTGTATAATTAGCGTGAGAAGAAACAACTCTATTTTCATACATTTTAGGTGGAGACAATGGTGAAGGAAAAAAAATGGTTTATCTTCTATAAAATGGAGAAACTGACTAGTGTCCTAAGAATATAGGTTAAAAATTTAACTATTTAACCAGTGTTTTATGATTTAAAAATTTTAAATGAGGCGTTTTATTTTGAAGTGTCGATAAGTAATCTTAAACAACATTTTATAAAGAAATTGTTATAAAAAGGTTTGCATAAAATATAGTTTATCTTCTCATTAAATTTAAATTTTACAATGTTTGGAAATTAGAAGGGACATTTAAATATACTTTCTCAATACTAGCAGAAACAAGCCTTATTTGTATTTGTACTATATTATTTTAATGAGTTAAAATTTAGGGTTTATACTAATTTCAGTTTTATAGTTTCGTTCAATATATATATATATATATATATATATATATATATATATATATATATATATATATATATATATATATATAATATTTGACATACAATTTATAATTTAAATAAAAATAATGTTAAAAAAATAATAAAAATTGGAGATTTTCATATAAAAAATAAAATAATAAACGAAACGTAATAGTATAGTATTATACATTGAAAGTTGTGCCAATGAAAAAAAAATTGTTTATCTTTTCTTTTTCTTTATTATTTTATACGTACCATGATAATAATTTTGAAGTTTATAGTATTTAATTTCTAAAAGATAATTAAAAATAAAAAAATTAAAATGAAATATACTAGATAAGAAAAAAAAATATTGGTATATATTTGGTCATATATTATTTTGTTGATAAGTAAGGATATAATATTAAAAAAGTAATTATATTTAGTATTAAGAGTAATATTAAATAAAACATAACTTTTATATTTACAAAAACTAAAATTATATTTCTTATATCACTTTTTTCAATTTTCTAATAATTTCCTGAATTAATGTTAAGGGTGTTTAAGTAAATAGATTTATATGGGTGAAATTACTACGATTAAATTGAAAATGAATTTTTTGTTTTTTCTAAGCCAACCTTTTTTATCTATATTAATCCATTACAATTATTATATTTATTATAGTTCAATAAAAATAAATAAATTTATTTTTTTAATATAATTAAAGTCTTTAACTATTTAATATAATATTATTATAGAGATAATAGTTGAAAATTAAAATATAATTTATATAATATAGCAAACAGATAGATTAAATTAACCCTTAAACTTTTGAGAAAAGTAAAAATTTGGTGGGTTTACAAATAAACTCACCTTTAACCTAATTGGAATATTTTTAATCAAAATACTAAATGAGTCTGATTTAATTTAAACTGTATATAAAAAGTTTGAATTCTTTCTGATCTAACGTGAGTTCGTTCATTTATTGAAATTTATTGCGACATTTCAAATCAATGTAAAATTTAATGATGTAGAAAGCTGGTTCTAGAAGATGACATAAGTAAAGCTCTATTTGTTATTTATAATAAAGGAGGAAGGAGAGAGAGGCACATAAAGAGTAACGTTGATTTGGATTTAGAGAAATAATAACATTGTTGCTCAGATCATCACTGTTTTTCAATAATTTGTTAAAATTTTCTTCTTATCTTTTAATAGTCAATTAAATATCATAAAAATTGTTACAGAGTAATCGACTATAATTACATTTAATTAATTAAAATTATTTTACATGAACCTAATGAGATAATTATATATAACTTTCGATTTCAAAATTGGCAGAGTTCCCAATTCGAATAGTTTATCTGGAATCACATTTTCAAAACCTACCTTTGAAGACACTCGATCTATCTTTGGAGATCTAAGATATTGAAATATCATTTTCATAACAAAATAAACTAATAAAAGTAACATGCACATAGGGGCTGATTCAGCACTTGCTGATGTATGCTTTTGTGATTATTGGAATCAATTGTTTATGGGAAAGAAAGTAAGAAACACCCTTTTCTTCTTCTTCTTCTTCTGTATTTTCCTTTTCACCATATTCATCTTCAACATTTTTTAATATATAACTGCATTATTTAGGAATCTGACGACGCCATTTTCTTCAAGCAAAAGCAACTCACAATTACAAAGCGAGTCAAATCATAACATTTACTAATCTGTATATAGGTAAAATCAAAATCTACACCAATTGGGATGAATTGAATGGTTTTTACAAATATGAAACCAAATTCAACACATGATGAACAATATTTTGGTCTAGGAGGGAGGAACTCCAGCAAGAACAGTCTTAGCCAACTGAACCAAATGAAAGAAAACCAGTGCAGAAGAAGTTGGAACACTGATTGCAACCAAAGCCATGGCTCCAAGAGCAAAACTAGGTCTAGTATTCATCAACTGGGTCTGCAAAACCCCCAATGCATCACAAATGATGGAATCATACTTGGTATAATAGCGTTTCTCCCAATCCATCCAATCCGAAGGTGGCTCGTAGTTCCTCTCTATCATGTTCATCTCATGGATCCTCTTCCTCAGTGTTATCATGCCCTCATCCACCAACCTTCCACTGAAGTTCTGATCTGCCGAACCTCTCATCGAACACTTAATCGGAGATAATAAACAACAACTTTTCCTGCCACCACTGCAACAACATGGTTTTGAGGATGAAAATGGGTGGAACAAGATTCGTGAGGAATTGAGCAAAGAAGTTGATTGCATGTTTTTTTCTGTATGTGAAAAACTGCGTTGTGTGCTATTGATTTGGTGATGGGAGTGGAAGAGGAATGGTGTTATATTTATAGGCATTGGGAGAAGGTTCTGTTTGTTTGGCTCATATTATAACACTTTTTTTGCAACGGAAAGCCTTAGAGAAGAAGTAATTAATGGCCAAAACCGTGTTTATTTTAAACAACAGTTAGTTAATGTCTTTGTAAAAGCGCGTTTCTAGAGTGTAGCTGGATTTGTTGGTGGATATTAATTATATGGATGAAGGAAAAGGTGACGCGTGTCTGTGGAAAATGGAGTAATCGTGAAGTTCGTCGAACTTCTCTGTAGATTAATGGGATGCACCGTTGTTGACTTGTACTATTTTAAAGAACAACTTGTGGAAGGTTTGTGTATGTGATTCCATGTAGCAGAAACTAATCTGATACAAAAAATGATGAAGAGAATGTAATATAACAACAAATTTTATTATGTATATTATAAATAAAAGGACATTTATTTAAATAGTTGGAAACAAAAACATCAACGGTTATTAAAAAGCATCCTTTGTGAATACATATAAAAGTCTTTCTTTGATAGTGACTTTGTCGACCAATATTTGAGTTGTGGCAGAAACAGCAATACAACACAATTGAGAACTATAAACTTGTCTCTACAACATCATATACACTATAGATCTATCCAACATTTACGTAATGATCTTGAAAGTTTCACATCAACTAAAGATAAAAACAATTTATAATATATAGGTGAGTGTAATCTACATCTTACGAATCGATTTTGTAGAATTTAATTAAATTTAAAGTTCAATTCTAACCAACGTGGATACGAAGAATGAAAAAATTATTAATTTGGGTGAAGCATGTGAATAAAAATTAGGATAGCATTATTGATTGGATTGATTAAATAGAAGAAAAAAAGAGTTATGAAAGTGTAAAAAAAATAAGAGTTTAGATAGAGTGTGGGGCAAAGGGTACAGGGTAGGCTTGACTTTTATTACAAGAAAAGAAAAAGAAAAAGAACCATGATGTCGGCGATTTGTTATTGTTAATGTCAACTTTGATTCAGTGTTTTTTTTTTTTTGAGGTTCAGGTTCTTTGCATCTTATCTAGGAGTAAAATTATAGTATTAGTGTGTTGCGTATGGTTGACGATGATCGATGAAGGTTCCTATTTATGGAACCACCATGACATTAAATGAGAACATTAATTTAATGTTAGGCAAGTAATTAATGCCAAAGAGTATATAAATACCCTACACTCACCCTGCACACTAATCTACATTTCTCTCTTTTCAAGCTTCAACTACTCCATTATTATCAATAGGACAAATATTTTATGTATCCCAATCTAATAATGCAAAGTGGTTTTTAAAGTTTTGTTTAAATTAGATTAATATATATATATATATATATATATATATATATATATATATATATATATATATTACTTCTATATTTCTTTATCTTTAATAATAAAAGATTATTTTGAAGTTTTTATTTTTTGTGAAGTAATTACTTTTATTAAAGTGGTTTTTATTATTTTAGTTATGAATTAGGAATCCAAGTGTGAGTTTAAGTTTTACATTGGCTAAAAATAAGAAAGTAGAACACTATATAAGGATAAAGATTATAAACCTATTAATTTAAGGTTTTGGATTGAGAGTGGTGTCAATATTTTATATGGTTGGGCTCGGTTCTCATTGGTGTTGTATTTTTCCAATGAAATTCTCTCTATAGACCTAACATTATCAATATTAAGAAATTGTATGTTTCTTTCTCTTGGATTTAAAAATTAAGAAATTGAAACTTTATCTCTACTATTATTTTGTTTTCACACGTTAAATATTTAAAAAATTACAAATACAAGACATAGCTATAATGTTATTAAAATATTTTATATTAACCTTGCATAATCATTAAACTCTTTTGGGTATTGTGTGATGAGATTAAGAGGCTAACATTTATTATTTTATAAATATGAGAAATAAGGTGAAGTTTAATTAATTTGATTTTAATAATTTTAATACGATGTAATTTATTTTTTACAGTCATTGCAGTATAGAAAAAAATATTTTCTAAAAAATATCATCCTTCCGAGTGATATGTGGAATACACACGAGGCACACAATGGTTCAATAATTTTCTTATTAAATAATCACTCCCTCATAATTGAAACAATTATACGATCTTGTATAAAATTGAAAACATTAATATTATCAATTAGAATAAATATTTAGATAAGGTTGCTTATAAATATATAATTTGAATATTTAATTGTATAATTCAAAACTTGAAATCCCTATGCTTTTTACTAAAAGTTATGTTTTTTTCTTAATGTTAGTAGTGGTCATATATTTTTTTTTAATTGAAAACTGAAAGAACTCAAATCAAAACCTTTATATAATTAAAAAAACATACTTAATTTATAAAGTCAAAGGTGTTGACTTCTGAGTAGCAATATTTATATAGAATCAACATTAATTATCTGAATAGAGATAATTGAGGACAGTTTCTTAGAAATTAAAACGTGTACAAGAAATTGTCAAAGTGAAGGGAAGCATATATTGATAGCTTTTGTGGCTATATCCTTTCAGAAAATAATATATATAAATATTCTAGTCGGCATGAGCAGTTAATAAATAAAAAATAAAAAATTGTCAACCTCACTTCATACTTAACACTTTTAAACTGATAACAATATATTACTAAATTTTTAGAATGTGTTGTTTATTTATTTTTTATGATATTTCGAAGTATTTTTTCAACATTTATCTGGGTTTATAAATAGAAAATTTATAAAGTCTTTTCAATTTTATTTTAATAAAAATAGACCTTACGACTTATTCTTATTGACACATATTCTTTTCATTTAATAATTTCTATAACTAATATAATAGAATTATTCTTACCTGCGTAATTTTTTAAGACTCTATTTTTAATCAATGTAAGACATTAATTTTATAGATGCATCCACTCCATACCCTATATTATTGGGTTTGGTGGGTAAATAATAATATAATTATTAAGCCCTTTTAAAATTATAAAAATTAAACTTAAATTAAGCGTGGTCGTAGTTATAATTAGAGTTATTGGATTTTGAGGAAGAAACAAAGTTTTGTAGAAAAAGGTGCTTATAATTAGAGCCATGCACGTTGTCAGAGAAAGTAGAAAAATTGACCTTCTCTACAATCTTAAACAACATGAAGAAGCAAACAACGTGAAAGAATAGGTTAATTAAGAAGTGAAACTTCTTCCCTGCTACGAAACTACGAAACTAACCATTCTAGAATAAGTGCACTTTTTCATATGTTTCTTTGAAGTTGTGACGATATTTACGTACTTCATATAAACATATTAATTTGTTTCTTACTTTTTTAAATATTTTATGAAATATTAAATTCTTGCTTTATCAACCTGTTACTGTTTCCAATCACAGAACTTTCTCTTTCAGGAAATAGGAGGTTACATGAGAATAAGCGTCTATAATAAAAAATTCTTAGGACAAACATAAGTTTTGAGGCATGAGCTCCAACTAAAATTGTATATGTTGTTGTTTCCAATTACGTTTTGTTTTGAAGTTACGTGACATTCATACTTTCTTTAATTTAAAAATGAATATTTACCTATTTTATTTTTTAATATTTGAAAGAAGAATAATTTCTACATCAAGTAAGAACATGGTTTGTGATCTCAATCCATTGGCCTTTTCAGATATCATAGGATTCCTTTGTCCAACCCTAGAAGATGAAACAGAAGTTGCAACATTGACATTGACATGGTTAGCGTAAGAAGAGCGAATGTGGCAAGTGCAAGAGAAGGTCTAGTGTTCATTAACACTCTTTGCAACACTCCAACTGCTTCGCATACATCCGAATCATAATTCTGGAAATGCTTCTTCTCCCATTCACTCCAATCCGAAGAAGCTTTACCCTTCAATTCGATCATCTCAATCTCTCGAATTCGCATTCTGAGAAGGATCATGTTCTCGTCCACCATCTTCCCCTCATAGTGGTGCCCGAACGAGTCACTTTTTGATGCACAGATTAAACTCCTACGAGGGGTGGTGACATTAGAGAAAATCTTGTGTTCTCGTGAAAGAGGGTTTGATAAGAACACAGGAGAACATAGAGATGTTGCTTGCATTTTGTAGAACTTGAGAATACACCGGAGATGTTGTTATGGGGATGAGAATGCAATGGGTTATTTATAAACATGTGTGTGTGTGTAAAATAGCATGGGGAGGTAGAGGACGGTGGAGTGGAGGATTGGGCGTAAAATGAAGATTCGAAGAAAGAGAGATTGGGAATTACGGCAGAGCATGTAATTGGGGTTGAAGGTAGCGTGTACATTGATTTGAATTTGAATGTTTCGTACGCTAAGAGAACCTTCTTGTCTTGAACAACTTTTTGGATTTGTTCTGTTTCTTGTGTACATAACTGCCCAACATTATGCCCATAATATATTGCAATTTGGAAGACACTTCAGTTTTTAAATCAAATAAAAATAGCTAATCATAGGATGATCGTTAATGGGGCCAAGCCGAAGAGCCTACGCTACAATATTAAATTAAATTATTTGAACGCTGATGTTTCAAATGACTCTATTGATTTTTTTTTTTTGTTTTTGTTTTGACAGGGCAGCTTTATTTAATAAATTTTAAAATTAAATAATATTGTAAGAATAAAATACGTGATTCGGAAATTAAACAAATAAAAAGTAAAAAAATCAACGCATTGATAAATGGAAGTCGTGATACCACCATGACGGTAACAAAGGTCAAATCTTTGGGGAGGATAAATAGCATGTTCTGTTTAATTCTATGGAAAATAAAAGAAAAGGATAGAAAAGAAGAATTAAAAAAAGAAAATAGAACCCCTTGTTTGATTCTCTTAATGAAAATTAGAACATGAATCATTAACGGAAACAAATAAATTGTCATAATTATAGATTCCAATTAAAAATACTTTAATAATCCACCTATAAGTTGAGAAAATAATAGATATATACACTGAAATTATAAAACGATTATATATCCTCATCTGTCACAATTTATTGCTTTTACTGAACTAGTCAATTTATTTAATAAAAACACTCAAATTCAAGTTTATTGCAATTTCTAATTAATTGAGGGTTAAACAAAACAACAACAAATAAACAATCATTTAAACTATACAAACTTTTTTTGGAATGTAAACTAAAATACTTTTAACTATTTTTTGTTATTTTATCCTTCCATCCTTTCCTTTAACTAAAAAGAAAAGTTATTTTTACACGCGTCTCCTCCTTAAATAGTTATTTTCCATTCCTCTCCTTTAACCCAATCGGTAAAAAGAGAGAAATATCTATTCCCATTTCTTGGTTTCTTCTGAACTTTTAACAGCGACAGAGATTTTCCTTCATTTTCTGCTTTCAAACATCATATTAGGAATTGGAAAATAAGCCCCGCTACCAACGGGAAAGAAAAAGGGAAATAAGCCCACAACTTAGGTAGGAAGAAATGATCAATTAGGCCAATGTAATTCAAAACTAAGTTCACAGAAAAAAAAAAAAAAAACCTGTGACCAAGAAAAACCCATCTCATGGATTGTTGGTCACGGTAGTAACAGTCAAGGTAGTAACAGTCAAGAAAAACCCATCTCATGGATGATTCCACGTAATCTCTGATCATTGAATGAAAAAAAAAAAACAGTAATCAAATGAACCAACATGAGACAGTCCCGGATTATAACCCATCGCTGTTTATTATGACATCTAAAAGCCTGTAATTCGGCCCAAAACTAACATCCTGTAAGCATTAGCTGATGTTTTCGTTGTCCAATTATCACATTGTGTTTGTGGTCTTGTTCTATAGGAAACGGCTTACTGTCTCAGTATTTGCTGGTCATCCTTCGCAAATGTATCTTTTCTTTTCTACTTAGCACCTGTATTAGATAAATCAATAAATAGATAAATATCTGATATGAACAGCAGTAGGCCCAGCTGATTACAAACCTTCGAGGACAAAAGGACCAACAAGATCTCCTCCAGCTGACTCAGGGGGCTGGTTGGAATCAACTTGGCCAACTGGAGGAGCTTCAACTATCTGTTCAACTTGTAGAGAATGGAGCATCTCAGTTTTTATTATTGGCTCCTTGTCGTCAGCAGGGATTTGAAGTGGCTCGTATTTGGGTTTGTTTTTCTCGAGGAGAAGATAGGTGGTGAAATACCAAAATAGTAGTATTCTATTTTGTGCTATCACCGTATCCCTGATCCTACTTTTCCCAAAGGAAAACCGCTCTAGCGCCTGTGAAAAAGGGTAGGGAGTACCAAAGAGAGTTGGATCAGCATTCGAGAAAGCGCATAGAAAACAAAATAAACTACCACTTTTCCACATATTCTAACAGCGGAAATGCAGATAGGTAATTTGTATTATTGTGTGGTAGCATCTATTCCAGGTACAGTTACCCAAGAGATGACAACTGATCACAATTTAATTTCAATTTAAACAGAAATGGTTGAGTGAGAGTATATTATATGTCCAGGCTAATATTCCAAAATTACCATTTATATGGAGAGAGAGTTAAAACCTCACTACTCAAGCAACAACTGTAGTTCAGTAACATTAAAAGATATAAGTTGATTCAAAACTGATGATGACTGGTCTTTTCTTCCTCCCTCACTTGTACATATTAGTTAAAAACCCAAAAGGAACCATGTTTCCCTGCTTCACTACTTTCCTTTTTAAATAATTCATAAGATTTCTCTAAAGTTTTGATGTCCAAAGGTCTCGATATATCCTCTCTTTTTCCATTTCTATCAAACCTGACCTTAATTCGAATTGAAATGAAAAGATTGATAATTCTACTCTCACCTGCTCTCCAGTTCGAATATCAAATGAATGTTGATGGTCAAATTGAAGACCACTAAATTCATTGATAGAAAGTCCCTGAAAAGCCCTGAAAGTGTGCATAAATCAATTCGGTAATCATTAGTATCAGAGCAAAGGAAACCATTAATAAGCACTGCAAGGATATTTAGCTCAATCAAGTTCTATTTCCTAGTAAAAGCTATATAGTTGAAGTTAACTCCCCTTGCTAACTCATAAATCAGAACTGAGCTTACCATCTAATCAGCGAAACATTAGGAATCCAGCGGAAAATGATTGGGGTATTCTCAGGATTAGCATAGTAGCCTCCGAAAACAATGAAAACTGTCATCAGAGAGGGCCCTACTGCCATTGCTGCTTCAGTGGTTGGAACCATAGCACCAACAGTGAGACCCATAGCAGATGCAGCAAAAGATTCCATAGTTATAATGCCACAGAACTTTCCAAATCTAAAATACCAAACTGAAGTTAATTATAAGAGAAAGGAAGAATTAACAGGAATAAAGCCCTCGAAAGAATAAAGGCAGAAAGGAGGAAAGTGAACAGACGCTGTCAAAGGATAAACTTTTCACCCTTTCCTTGCATTATTATTTTTTTTTTATAATGAATACAAAAAAAAGATCAAGGGAAAGAGGGAAGGACATTCATTGGTCACCCCCTATGTATGTATATACCCCTGCTACAGCCTTTAGAACTGAAATAAAAATAATCCTCATAAATGAAACAAGGGCAATAATGGATTGTGAAGGACGGCTTAGAAAATCATGCACATTTGACGGTCCTCTTTATACAAAAAATTATAGAAACTTTCAATCTACTATCCAACAAAATGTAAAATATGAAATTTTTATTCAAACTATAGCTTGCAGAGGCTAAGATAGAAACTGACCTTTGCAAAGTAGGATGAAGACGTGCCATTGGATACAAAACAGTACCAAACATTAATGGAAATGCTGCTCCAATGGGAAGCTCAGCCAACAATTTTGAGAACAGATAGGGACCCAAGGAATAGGAACCTTTAGCTCGTTCTCTATCTACAATTGCCCGTTCCTTTGGAAACACACCTATCGTCTTTGTGAGAGCAGCCATAGCTGTGTTTATTGCAGTAACCTGTGAGCCTCACCATGTAATTGAGGAAAGCAAACTTAGCCAACTGAAATTGTCATGTTGATAACATAACAAGATTTGGGTTGAAAGCATTTCAAAGTGATTGTCAAGACAATTACAGGATAAAAGATGGAACTCAAATAGTCAAGTGTTCTAGATTTTGTATAAGCTATCCCTGTACAATTAATTGGTGGCCCCATAATATTTTTACTTTTGTCAACAAGCAAAAATCACACTGTTATTTTATGAATTTGACCTTACAAAATCAATTAAACTAACATGACAAATAAATAAAATTGGTGGCGGTGCAAGAACATTTTATGACAAATACCAAATTACATATTTTTCATTTTTCTCCTTGGAACTTACTAATTTACATCATGAAATAATAACCATTCAAGATAACATGGTTACTCTATCGTTACTATCTTTTTCCTTGTTCAAATTTTTTCTTCCTAACTACTTCACAATATTAATTAGAACCGCCTCAAGTATCTAAATGTAGTTGGAAAACATTGGATCAATAGCTTCACATCCTAATGAACAGTTTATCAGATATATGTGGTTTATTCACGTGTTAAGTATGCTCAAAACAGAGGTACATACTTGCAGACAGGTGCCTATGCCAAAATTCAGAGAAGTAAAAAAAAAAAGGGTAGAAAGTTCATTTAGTTAATAGTTTTGGAGAACAGAGCATTAGCACATTTGTGAACAGGGTAACCCTTGGTAAAAGCCTGAAGGGGAAACGACCAGAAGCATTAGCACATTTGTTTGAAATTCAATCACTAATAACTGCAGCATTATGTTCTTTCTCCCTTTCCTGTTACCTATCTGAAACACCATTTTCTATTCATGGGTTCCTACCACATTGTAGAATAAAATTGCATATGTAGCATAGAAACATTTCTTTGTTGTACTGCAATGCATGTTAGCAGCAGGGAAATATGAGAAACAAGCAACATGAATCAAGAACATCACATACCTGAAGCAATCCCATTCTGTCTTGTACTGAGGTCTGAGAATTTCCCATTCTCCAAAATACTGACCCAAAGATAATTGCTGATGCAATTGACATCCTTGCCCGAACTTTGTTTGTTGGTGCATCTCGCGAAGCCTAATCAGCGTATCATTAATCCAATGAATGAAAAATAAGTTTCATTATATATCTAGTAAAAACGTTGAATTTTTAATATGGAGAAAATAAATAATTTAACAACACAAGATATCAGATGTGAAAACGATAAATATCCCACTTTTGTGATTATATCTTGCCAAATGACATAAGGAAACCTCAATATACTTAAATCTGTGCAAGAAGGCAAACTTTATGGTACTATCAAGCAATTTATGCATGTTCTCCCATCCTAAGGGAAAACAGACAGAATTAAAAAAGGGAGGACCTGCATCCACGCTCTTTTTAGGAGCAACCTAAATTGCTTCCACCAAGTTCCTTTCTTCTTTCGTACTGCCCTCTGGGTGATTTTCTTTCTACTGTTCGAGAGACCGTTTACATTTGGGAGATCGTTTACATTAATTTGACTTGTGTATATGACTCTTGATAACGATTCCGATAATGACTGAATAAGACCATCAACTCTTTTTCGAGAGGTATAGACACTATGAGCAGAACTGTAGTCTATGGATATGAGATCAGCCAAAAATTCAGCAGGATTTACATTATCTGGGCACCGGTACCTGTTAAATGAACAGTTACCCACCAATTATTCATAAAAGAGGAAAAAGTCATAGATAAAAGAATAAATAACATATACACAGGAAAATAAAGGTTTTTCATACTACCATCCAATCCCAAATCCCCTTATGTGGCAATCTTGCTAAATTTTATGATAATTACCTTATAGTCATACTGAGGATATTCATGATTGGTTAACAATGTAAAAAAAAAAAAAAAAACTTACCCTGACAACATATGTCTACTGAACTCTTTCAAAATATTATAATATTATTGTTGGAAATCATACATCAACTAGAGATAAGACAAATTTATAGTATAGAAGTGAGTGCAAAACTCACTTTACACATCAAACTTGTTGGGTTGAGTCAAGATTAAAGTCCACTTCTTAATATAGTATTAAAGTCATTTAGATATTTATTCTAATGACATTTGTTGTTAGTTTGACCTATCATGCAACCCACTATTAGGATGCTATTGGACTAGCCACAATTATCGGCATGAGGGGTTGTGTTAGAGATATCACATGAGATAAGATGAATTTATAAGGACAAACCTTATTATGCAAACTGGTTTTATAAGGTTGAATTAAGTATAAAGTCCACATCTTAATAATTATTTCAATGTGCTATTTTTTACTCCGATTCAGATATATAAAGATAGCAACTGTGATTTCGCATTGATTCAACAACCCATATATTGTTAGTCTGGATTTCTCGGCTATGCTAGAAGTATACCAATTTAAATTAATATTGTCAAATAATAGACAAAAATGGGTGTTTTCGCAACTGAGTATAAATAAGTCAGTTACCAAATAAAAGGTTTTAAGCAATATAATATTGAGAGTTAAGAGAATTCCTCGTATGGAGAATGTATAATGGAATAATGTTAATAAGATTAAGAGGCTAACCCAAATTTTGAGAAGTATGTCAGTGGTTCTTGATGAGCAGGACCAGCATAGGCAAGTGAACCCTCTGTTAGCAAGATGATATCATCAAATTTACTATACACTGAGCCTCTTGGCTGATGTATAGAACATATAACGGTATGACCATCTTGTGCAAGTTGCTGGAGAGTTTCCATGACTTTCTCAGCCTGGAAGGCATCAAGTCCTGAAAGCACACAAAGCAACTTTATGACAAAATAGGCGAAGTGAAAACGCTGATAATAGTCTGTAAAAATTGACCATTTGCACAATATTACATGAAAAATATATATAAAAAAAAAAGGTAGGGGGGGGGGGACATTCTGTGACAAAATCATCAAAGGTGAAAGGGTGTATTTGTGCATGCTAATATACTTATATAGATTAAAACACAAGAAATCCCTTAAGTATATGTCAATGTTAGAAAAACCAGTTCTGGTTCAAAACTTATCTCCCTGAACTATTTCTTAATATTAATTTAAAGGCAGCATATATTCTTGCTTTACCGGCCACACACCTAGACTATATCAAATGCAAAGTTTAAATTCAATTTAAAAGCAGATTTTGCAAGTGTGTGATCACCTGTTGTGGGTTCATCGGCAAATATAACAGATGGACTTGCAAGCAGTTCACACGCCAAGGACAAGCGTTTCTTTTCACCACCACTAATTCCACGAACTTTTGCATCACCAACACGTGTATCAGCACAACTAACCTTTTGAAGAAAAAACATACAGGTGCCAAAGGGAGTATCAGTACGAAACAACTATCAGCAAGTGGAACACATTTCCTATCATAAATCTGAAATAGGAAAGCTGAAAAAAATTATTTAAATACAAATTGTAGTTGTAGACTTGTAGTTGATCACAATGGATGAATTGAAATTCATTCTTCAAGGATAATATAAAGGATTATAGAATAGCCTATTTAAAACTGTTCCTACATTCCAACATGAAAAGGTTCCGGGATACAAAAGCAATCTCACCAAGCCTAGTTTGAAAAGGAGATTGTTCACGAACTCATCCCTCTCTTCCGCAGAAGATATGTTAGGAAGCTGAAGTTCGGTAGCAAGTGACAACGTCTCCCGAACAGTGAGTTGCGAGAAAAAGAGATCCTCCTGTCTCACATAAGCAAACCTACACCAATAATGAAAGGCATCTTAATGAATCTTCTCAGCATGCAACTGAAAACATTAAAAAAAAAGTACAGCTAATACAACTCAAACAAACAAGCATACTTGCACGCGCTCTTCGAAGCAGGCTTTCTATTAAACTCCACATGACCAGTCAAATACATTCGAGGAGATGCTGTGACCTGACCCGCAAGAACATTAAGCAACGTTGTCTTCCCTGAACCTGAAGGTCCCATTATGGCTAATAACCTTCCAGGTGTCGCTATTCCACTCATATTTCTAAGCAGAAATCTCACCTATTCATTAACATCACCTTCCAAGAATCACCAGATTATAAAAAATAAACCAAAACAAATCAAGAAATCCCTATAAAACTAAGCATCTAATACAAAGGTTGATGTGAAATTCAACATGCAAATTTCAAAGGTAGAACCAAAATAAGATTGCATGTCACGAAATGATTAACAGATTAATTACAATAAATATCCAAAGCCTGTAATACTCAAGCTTAATCAACAGTGTGTTAGGTAACATTCAAGAACAGAAAGAAACAGGAACCCACGGTCCTGGTGGATCTATCGTAGAGGCAGCAATTGACGCTACTCCATCTGATTGTGACCGGTGTGACCTTTCCGGCGCCAGGAGCTTCGGCATCATTAGAACCGTTCTCCAGCGAATCGTAGAGGTCGTTATCCGGCGAGAGAGCAGGGCTGGGAGCGGAGAAGACGCGGACGAGGAAGGAGACTGCTACAGCGATAGCGACCTGGCCGAAGCCACTGCCGCCGAAATCAACGATCATTTGGTGCACTTTTTTCCCGCCAAAACCCACCATTATCGTCTCTTCTCTTCTGTCTGAATTGTACACTGTGAGCCAAAGTGTGAGATGCGTGTGTTCTTAAGGAGAAAGGTGAGGTATCCCGATGGAATAACGACGTCGTTTTTAGTAACAGAAATCAAGACAAGAGTGACACGTGTCCACGTGTCCACAACGGTATTAGATAAGGTGCGTGGGAAAAGCCAAAATAGAAACCCATAACAATCCAATTAAGAGTATGCTATTTTTAAATGAATTCAATTGAAATTATTATTTGTTAAAATGTCAGATTAAATAAATAACTTGATTAAAACAAGGAATATTGGGTTATTTCTTTTTTGAAAAGGTATTTAACTTTTGTTTTAAAAAGCTGAGAACAACTTTGTGAGAGTTTAACCAAACAAAATGAAAATAACCATATCAACAATTATATTTTCTCAAGTTTATAAAATAAAGTTTATTTTCTCTCCTGTCGTCAAAATAGATTTTCTGTTAGGTGGTAATAATAAACTAAAATAAGTAAGTTAGTTCTTCCTAACGGCATTGTCTCTTGTAAAAACTCCATAAAATAATAGTTCAAATATAAAAATTTTGCAACAAAAATCATAAAAAAAAAAGTTAAAAGATTTGTTGTTGTCTTAATAAATGAAAATAAAATATAAAATTACTGAATTTGGTCATTCTTAATTCAGTTTTACTAAGACTTGAAAATGTTTTCCAATCTTATAAATAAAATAGTTTATATTTTTGTAATAAAAGTTACTTTTATTAATAATACGTTTTGTAAATATAGAAGAAAGATAAATAATTGGTTCACTGTTATAACTAATTCAACATTAATTCTACCGGTGGAAATACATGTGTGTCTTTTTTTATTTTTATTGTAGATAGTTAGTTAATTTAATTTTAAAAAAATGAATTTAAATAAGTAATAATATAAAAGAATAAAACAGTAAAATAATTATTGTAATTTAAAAAAATAATAGAATTTAAATTAACAACCATTTAAAAAGTAGAGATAAAAACATAATTTATTTTAGTTTAAAATAACAATGATTTAAAGGATGAAATTGAAAAAAAAATATATGTACATGAAAAAAGAGAATCTTTGTATATAAGTATGGATTAATTTTATTTAAATAAAGTTTAATATAATGTGATTTAATAAAAAGAAAATTAATTTTAAGATTTAAACAAATCAAAAGCAAAAAGTAGAGGTAAAATATTTCCTTCAAGATTAATTGTCTATTAATATTATTTTTTTCATTTAATAGACACAGGGATAATTAGTAAATATTAAACAGTTGTTTAATTACCTCTATGGTTAATATAGTTCAAATAAAAATAACAAAATTAAGACTGTTAATTGTTTTTCTTATTATACTAAAAAATAAAAAATTTAGTAATGCTTATTGTAATTAACTTACTGCTTATCACACAAAAAAAATTATAAAAATCTTATTTTTCACTACTCTCTTTGGATTGGATTGAGGAGATTAGAGGGGAAGAACATAAGGCAAGAGTCAATTAAATGAGGTTATTTGAATTAACGATAAATTAATGAAAAACAAACAATAGAGATGAGTAGAAAGATTTACTTAGATTTAAGTTTTAATTTATATAATATAGAAAAAGTTAATTAGAATACATGATAAATTACAAAAATATCATTGATATAATTTTAAGGAAAATATGTATTAATTAAGATTAAAAATTGATTAATTATAAAAATCAATATAATATTTAAATTTTTCTTGTCAATAAAATGTCATAAAAATACATCAATTTAATTAATAATAAAATTTTTAATATAATTTTATATGTATATACAAGTTTAACTTATTTTGTTAAAATTCAATTTACAAGAAAGAAAACTATTACTATCAAATTAGACAGAGTGATTAAAAAGTTAAATCAAAAAATACCTTTGCATGGTATTAACTAATGCATCCTCTGATGACATACAGTTAATTTGTATGTAATTATGAAATACAATTAATTTATAACAACAAATTTATGTTATAATCTTTAAATTAGTGTAATAATCATATTAATTTTAGAATTTCAACTTTTGCAAACTTTTTTAATTATTGTAATTAAAAATTAATTGCATTAAGTAACACCTTATGAAGATTTGTCTCAATAGTTTCTTCTCCCCATCAATTCAACCATGCTCATTCATGTCACTTTATAGAGCGTCACTACCAAATGTGATTCTTATATAAAAGTTGGTGAAAGTAGGATAAAAAAGGTTACCTAATTATTATAACCAAACCACTAATAAGATCAAAATAGTTAAAGTATTACATAGAAATTTAAGGTGAAATGTACACTTTTAATTACTGACATTATTCTATAGTTAAAAAAAAAAATCATAAAAACCAATCAAATCCAGTTTATGAACATTTTTGTACATTGACAACAATCCAGTATCCAGAGTTCCTACAAAAAGAAATTTGATGTCTAAAATAACCCTTTAATTGATTACTAATTTATATCCAAAAAGATTAAGAGGTGTAAATACTACTTAATTTTAAATTTTTGAAAGTGTTTATAATTAATTGTCTTTTTTATTGCAATAGAAGATAAAGAATTAAATTCAATAAAAGCTGTATAAAATGTACTGATAAGCATTAAAAAATGGCTATAAAATACATATCCTTGTAAAGCAACCAGTAAACTGTTTGCCAAATTCTACACTATTAGCTGAAGAATGGGTGAGTTACTTTTTGGACATTTTCCTGCACATTTATGTTATATGTGTGGTCCGTAAATGACTTTTACATGTAAAGTCTTCTCATAAAAAGGTGAAAAGTCCAAACTTAAGCATAAGTGATGCTGACATCTAAAAATCCTTCTGTAAGTGCAATGCAACCTCCTACTTTCTCCTGAAGAACAAATGTCAGGTGTTCCAACATGAATCAAGATAGCCCCACCTAAGAAAAACATAACTGCACCACAGGAAGTAACAAAATGTTTAGTAGGAACATAATAAATCATCCCTGAAACACATCCCAAAAAGAAAACAATATTAAATTGCAAAATTAGTTCCATGATAATTCATCTCAGAAACATTCCCAAGAAAGAAAACAATATGCACACAAGATTAAATTGCAATGTTGTAATCTTATAGCTGTAACAAAGAATGAATAGCGGTATAAAAGAATAAATAATGTACATATCCAATCACCTTGATCGATACAATACCAAAATATGCTTGCTAAGTTGACTACAAAATACTAATGATCCCTACTCCCTAATCAAAAAAGACGGCTTCCTCTGCAATGACATTTTCACTGCATGACATCTTAGTCCTTAGATTTATTTAATTTTTAATATATTTTACAAAAACAATCTACAAAACTCGTGTTTGAAATTCATGAAGGGATAAGATGAACACACTTTACTTTTTCAGTTCAAAATTCAAAGGAGAGAATTCATTCTCCACCGAAGATGCAGGCATTTGATTGTATAAGTACATAGTTCACTTCAGGAAGCACACTTTTTGCAGTCTATTTCTCAGCTTTGAGTCAGTACACTTGCGATTGCCATCCTAGCCTCTTTACATAACTCGTCAGATTCCTTTCCAAAAATTGGTTTATGTATAACCACTTTCACAGAACCTACGTTCACTATACCCTCCTTTCCTGCAGGCATGATTTGACCAGTTCCAATAAGAGTAATAGGAACGAGTGGAGCATTTGTCTTTGCAGCTACACTAAAAGCACCCTTCTGCAGATCCTCCAAAGAAAGTCACAAACAATGAGTTAGTTCACTGATATAAATCTCAGACAGAACAAACATGTATAAAAAGAAGAAAATGAAATAGTTGAAATTAATTTATCTCAAGTTACATTCCATAATCATCATATAAGCTAGGGAGTCTCTTATTTTTCTGGGTCACAGCTTTCATGAGTCAGTCCATTTGACACATACCCTGATACCCTGCACCCCCCCCTCCTACCGATTTTTCCATCATCTATATGGTACAGATTCCTATCTAGGTGCAATAAGCGCCCCAATCACTTTATTCCCAAGTGAAGACAGGAAGAAATGAAAAAGGAAATGCTATCAAAATTAAAAAATAAGTTCATTTGTAATATAACTATTACTCTTCCAGTGTTTTGAGTGTTTTAGTAATGTTCTCAGATTGTGCTAGTGCTAGTTACTTATTTAGTATGTGAATGACATAAACTTCATCCATCTCCGCACATGACACAATTCATGTTATGAACACAAGTCAAATCGGAATAACAAATACTTTCTTTGTATTGTGCTATCATCTATTGTAATATAAAAATTGTACACCTGTCACCACCTGTTGGTTGGACAGTACATTGGAGTTAACTTTCTGTTTTTCCTACTTTTCCATCCATTTACAACTTGTAGCATGTTACTAAAGAAAGATCATTGTTAGTCATTTTAGCGGTCAGCATGCTATATAGTTGAAACCCTAAGCCTTTTTTCCATTATTCTCTATTTTTCTGCTCTAATTGAGCACCAACTCCTGCAACTCGAGACTTAGTTTTTGCTCCTATTTAAGGATTTCACACAACCTTCCAGTCAAGGATAGTTTCTGCTTCTACTCTTCTAGCATGACTAACCTCTTTTCAATGGTTTCATAATGAACTTCTCGACCTTTTTTAGTCTAATTTGGTTGACAAATTGACTGGAAATTGAATTTTGTGAAAAGGCATTGCCAAAAAATACCCCAGCCATATGTTGCTTTTACCTCCTTGGCCATGCAATATTTCATACAATACAGTTCATTTGAAAGTACATCATTACAGCCCTCTTCATTCTGAATTACTCTATAATGAAATGCACATTTTGATGTAACTACAGTAGTCATCTTGTTTAGAATGCTTTCTTTTGTTCTGTTGCCTTCCAGCAAAGTTTATTTTGTGTTTATGGATAACTCATACAGCTTCAAGTATTTTCTTTTAGTGCTATTTGCAACAAACTGAGAACTTGGAAAACTTCGGGGTCATCGTATGTTCCTATTGCTGGATTAGGAATGTATTCTTTGCAGTACTCTTGAACTAGACCTATAGATTAATTAAATAATAAGCATCAACAAGTGTAATAAATTTTTAGGACAGTGATTATAGCAGATCTTGCTACAAGTGAAATATTATATCTTATTCTTATCTTTCCATCATAACCTAACATCTTGTTTATTTGCCACTAAGTTGCTACACTTATTCTTCCTCTGTCCTTTTCCTAGCAGCAGCAATATTCATTTTTAAAATTGTGTTCCTTTTGTATGGTATGAATTGAGTTATTTGATCTTTTTGAACTTATTATATGTATACTACGTGCATAAATACATACATACATATATATATATATATATATATATATATATATATATATAGAGAGAGAGAGAGGTAAGATCAAGTTACTTCAAAGTAACTCTATGCGAGTTACTCCTCATCCTAACCTTTCATTTTTCCTTAATTTAATGATTCTACAAAATCAAATATTTCTATCACGTACACTCCTAATAATCAACAAACTTCAATCCATTAGTGGATCTTTTCCTATCTAACTTGGATCTCAGTGTCTGCTTCTATATCATAATTATCTATAAAGATGACAATGATTAATGATTACAAATTTTTTTACACAAATTCACCTTGAATGTGCCTAGTTTTCCATCTTTACTGCGTGTTCCCTCTGGAAAGAAAAACACAGAGGCTCCTTTCTTGATCAAATCCATACATCGTTTAAGACAGTCCTGTAGGTTAAGAAGCAAGCAAAACTATGACTTGAGCGTCATTTATGTCTTTCAAGCCAAAAAGGGAAAATAATTGCACAGAAAACACTGTCATCCAAGCAAGAACCCATTAAAATTAACTGCAAAAATAATAATAGTAATAGAGAAAGAATACCAGCTGGCTTCGGCTGTCCATGCGCTTCAAAGGAATGACGCCCAAAAAAAACATTGCCCACCCAATTATTGGAAAAAGAAATATCCCAGTCTTGCTAATAAACTTGAAGCTTCTTCCTAACGTGAGAAGAGTATATATGTCTAGAAAACTCTGATGATTCGAAACATACACAGCAGGGGTATCTGGAGGTGGCAGATTCTCCATTCCCTCAAATTCAATTTTAAAAAATGGTGCTACAGTCAGTGTAGCCCACACCTTGGCAATAAAATGGTGGAACTTTCTTCTGTAGCGATCAAACAGGAGTACCAACGGATGTCCAACCATCATCAGCACAAAAAGAAATATGGCACTGAAGGCTGTGACAGCATAAAAGCAAGCTCCCCTGACTTTAGATTCCACTTTCAGCTCTGTAAAATAAACCAGCCTCACAGTTCAAACATAAATCACAAAATCTAATCAAATAGAACATATTATACATACCTGGTAGTAAATAGCCATCTTCAGCAGACCCAGCTGCAGTAAGTTCAGATCTAACAACTACATCTCTGGACAATTTATTTTGAACAAGAAATTTAGGACTAACAAACAGCCATGATACATTTCCAAGCTTCTTGGAGATTCCTTGCATGCAACATTGAGGAGCTACAAAGGAAGGGGAAACAAGGATAAAGAATAAATAAATAAATAAAAATACAACCAGCCATTTACAAAATTTACGGCTAGAAACAATCATTGCATCCTCATCCAGGTATCAAGAAGAAGCAAACAAACTAATAAGCACCAAAAAATCACCAGATTAGTATTGAATCTTTTGAAATGTAAGATGTTATCAAGAATGCATAATGAGAGTACAGACTTACCCTTATGTGAAATCCTCAAAATTGGGTGATTATAAGTTGTTGTTCCTCTGTGAGTACACAACTGCAACACGAATGGGATTCAATCAAACAAAGTTAAAAGCCCGTTCACACACACACACGTAAAAAATAAACATGAGACGGAATAGAATGATAAAGAATTACATCACTTACGAGGGTGGAAGAGGATCCCGCGAAGAATCTCGCTTTTTTGTGGCCTATAGATTAAAAGAAAGGCAAAGAAATAAGTAAAAAAAATCTGTGAAGAAATTAGAGATAGAAATAAGAAAGGAAAGGACTAACCGAGGTGAGGAGGATGGTGGATTGGAGAAGGAGAAGAGAGAAGAGTGATTTCCATGGTATCAAAATTGATGCGAAGAACCGCTTAGGGTTTGATTTGCACTTTTTTTAATTTGGAGTCGGAAATTTCAAAGTATCACATTGTTCGGATCAATCACATATGTTTTGTTTCACGACTTTTGCTTAAGATTGACACAGCTCAGTTCAGTGGAATTGTTTTCTATCCCATTTCACCTTGGTTCAATTATAAACTACATTAATATTATTTTATCTCTTCTTGAAAATGTTTAAAATTAACTATTGCATTTAAAATTATTTTCTTATCCCACTCTTCATCTTCCTCTTCCATCTAACTCTTCTTTTTCTCTTTCCCATATATTTTCTTAATAGAACAGAAGTCTACTTTTTAGTTTTGGCCAAAATAATAATATAATGAAAAACAAACAAATAAACTATATTATCAAAGAAGACATGAATTGAGAGGGAAGAAAATATTTTTATAAAGAGAGGATTCCTGATAAAAATTTATATTTATGTTTATCTTTGTTTTTATATAAATATTTTTTATATAAATAAAAAAATTTAGTAACTACCGGTAAATGTTAAATAAGTATATAAATATGATATATTTATTTTGGAAATGAATTATTAAACTAAAGAAAAAATAATAATATTATTATAAAATTATAGAATAAATTACAAAATTATAAAATTACACAATAAATTATAAAATTATAAAATATCAGTGTAAATATACAGTTGAAAGTTATATACATAATGTAAACATCAATTGTGAACGTCAAACAAAATTTTAATGAAGAAAAATCCCTAGATACCTTTGTACAATAAATTAATCATTATTTCCAAACAAAAATCAATTTCAATATAATAACTTATATCTTTAACAACACAGTCATTCCAACTAACATCCACTAATATCTGTGGTGCATGATTGAACCTTAAAAAAAATGATATCATTAGAATATCTGTTATTTACTTTGAAAGTAGATCTCAAAACTAAAAATGATTATTAAGATTCTAATATATTATGATAACTATATTTCATATTATATAAGGTAAATCTTATTTACATTTTTATAATATAAAAAGTAGTTAAATAAGATTGTTTTTTTGTAATTTACTAAAAACTATATTTTGTTTATAATTTTATATTTCATATTATTTGTAAAAATATCAAAATTAAAAATCAAGTTTTAAAAAAATCTAAAACTTAACAAATAGTCAATTAATTATTATTTAATTGGTGCTTGTATTGTGTTATTATACTATTATTATTATTATTTAATTTGTTATTTTGGCGGATAAAATTATATTTTATTCTACCTTTATGTGTGATCTTCTTATCTTATTATATTAACCGAATTTTAAGATTAAAATTCTTTTATTTTTATAAAAATAAAAATAAACAAGTTTAAACTCTAGATGCTGGAGATAAAATATAAAACTACAGTTAAGGTTAACAATGATTCGATATATTTTAACAACGATTTGTTTATAATAAAAGAAGATAGCAATATAGTTGATTTCCTGGCTTTCCCCCTTTCCTGTTTTCAGAGAACACGAAAACAAAACATCGATGATTGAACCCTAAGTTTAAATTTACCGTGGGTAGCCAATTCTAACACTGGTACGTATTTTTCTGTCTTTACCACCTCTCTGTGATTCATCTCTTGTAATCAGTTTTTTGAAAATCATTGAATTGAACCTAAGTTGTAAGTTGAGTGATGTAATGATCCTCGAATGAACTTTTTGTTATTCGTTGTGATGAATGAAGGTTGTTTTGTGTAATTCGATCAGATTTTCTTCATTATACTGAGGGGGGAAATCAGATTGTATGTTTGGGCAATATTTGATTTTATGTTCTGAGAGTTGAATGGAGGGAGATGATACAAAGTTGCAGTTGTCATTGCCATTGTTTGAATATTGTAATGGAAGTGAAACACATAGAGAGATAGAGTAAGAGAGGATTGGTTTGGGTATGTATCTTCAGAATTAGAGAATTAGAGGGAAGAACGTAAGAATTAGATCATGTAATAGCAAAGTTGGAAAACTTGACTTTTCTGTTTCTTCTGTTGAATAGGTAAAAGCACTCCAATAACCAAATAAAACCACACCTGAATTAACTGGACCACTTTTTTAAATGATTTTAACCATACTTTTATTTATATTTTTGGATGGTTTCTGGTTCACCATTCACTATACAATTTAGGAATACAGAAAGTTCACTCGGATTCACGTCTCATTTCTCTGTTCAAATGAAAACATCTGGCTTCTCGATTTGCTACACCAGTTTCATCTCAGTCTCTCCCCACAATCAAAACAAACAAAACCCTTTATTCTTCTTTGTGAACTCTTAATTCACACATCCCATTCCAAATCTCAATCACTTTTTTTTATTTAATAGTTATCTTCCTCCCTTGTGTGTATCACTGTAAGCTTGATTGTGATTCTCTTTTTCTGCATCTGTCTTTCTCACTGGTTTTGCAGTCATTTCTTGATTCACAGATATATCTTTTTTTTTTTTGTCTTTATCTCATTCTGTCTCAGATTTTTTTTTGCTTTTTTAGATTTTCTCCTTTTATGTTTATAATATATGATAAATTGGTGCTGCCATGTTAAGTTGTTCTTTGTATATATGTCTTTGATTAATTTTACAAAAAAACAAAACAGTAGTCAGATGTTCTCAGGTTTGTTAGAGGTGGACACAAAAATATGATTTGAGATAAATTTAAGAAATAGTTATTTTCGTGAGTTCAGGAGATACAACAACTGTAAAGCCTTTGTTAGTGTGAATATTTGTGACTCATTATCATAGTTCAAACACTTTGAATGTGAATGGTTCTTCGACCAATTAAATTAGGATTATGAGACTTTTCCTTAGTAAATAAATACACTCTATTTGGATATTGTGGAAGAATAATTTTCTTGAGTTAACCCACTGTGTAATGTCAATTGATGCTCATGGGGTTACTAAATCCTACCTGACTGTAAAGAATGCCACTAATAAATGAACTTAAACACGACACTACAAACTCAAACAATTTCCAAACTCGTTCAAGTTGAAAACAATTTTCAAACAATATGATTCTGTTTTTCCCTAGCCTTATGTTTCTGAAACCATTGATGAGTAGAATTGTTTTATCCTGTTATAGTACTAGAAGACTTGTTTAGTTATCTAAATTTGTGCCTTTTTGAATGAATTCAGTGAAAAATTGTTCCAATCAGGCTGCTCAGGTTTGTGAATTTTATTGTACAATGGCCAACAAATCTCAAGAAGAGCCCAAGACTGCTCCTGAGCCTGATCGGTGGTACAATCTCACCCTTGGACCTTCGTTCAAAGATGAATCCTCCAACAAATACTGCACTCTACGATGTAAGTTCCAAAATATAAAATTCATTTCTAGTCTTTTTCTTTTTTCTGGTGGGTCAGTTCTTGTTTTCCAAGTTACTGGCAACTAGGCGTGGAATGTTCACACTTGATTTTGCAATGATTATATTGTCAAGCTTTTTGACTTTGGCTCTATTGTTTTTCCTTATTTTAATCATTAAAGTCTTGAAATCTGTCAGATGAATTTAAGCCAGCTTCAGTTGATAAGAATAAGCCAGGATTGCTACGCAAGACCAAAGAGAACAGGATATCTGTGGAATTTCAGAATAACCAAATAGGAAAACCCAAGGTGACATTTGAGGGGAATAGTGAGGATTACAAGGAAAACGATGCTGTATTGTTTTTTGATGGTGAGACACTTCGATTGGAGCGGCTCCATAGGGCCGTAAAGCAACTGCGACACCTACGAATGCCTGGTGAATCTGCAGGTGCTGCAACTACAGCTGTGGCTGCTCCATCTGGACCAGCTTTGGATCCACGATCATCCCCTGTTGGGAAGTCTGTAAAGCCAGCATCTCTTGGCAGAAGCTCATTTCAGGCTGTTCCAGTAAGTGTTCACTAAATATCTACGGCATAGTTGTGTATACTAGCTAATTCCATTGCATCTTAAAATTGTATGGTGTTGGAAATTTGCATTATAAATATGGTTATTTTTGCAATTCATGAAGGTTTTTACTGATTTTATTTAGTTAAAAATTTACTATGTATGGTATGTGGATGATTACCATAATGTATTCTTGATATCATAATGATAGAGAGAGAAAGTTGGGGAGGGGGAGGGTGAGTTGATTGGAGAGGCCTGGAGGGGCAATATAAATGAATGAACTGAAGGCTATTTTTCATGGTTACACAGTAAGCTATGTTTCATTTTTCATCAATTGAAGCATTTGTTTAATTAAGAGGGAAAAGAGTTATAGAAAGAACTGAAGGCTGTAAAATTATACTTTTGAGACTGGCGAACAAGGTTTTCTAAATGAATGAAGCAAAATAGTTTGTCTCCTGTACCATTTTAACGATATTTCTGTTGGTTCTGCACAGGTTGAGGTGGAGCGTATTGATATTGGTGAACCCGAGAACACTGGTATGTATCATATAGTTTGAAGATTTTTGTAATTGCACATTTGGACTGTATTGAGTTTTAAACTTTTTCTCAAAGTAAACAGGCGCTAAGCTTTTCATTTTCATCATTATGTGATGCAGCTTTTTATTTTCATCATATGGTTATTTACCGTATGATCTTTTCTGTAAAAGTGTTCTATTCATGTTTTCCAATTTGGTGATCTGTGTTTCCTTTGCTGCGTGTTACAAATTGCCTCATTGTTATCCCCAGTGCTGAAAGACTTTTTTATTGTGTAAACGTGTTCTATTCACCATTAATGAAATAGTTGATGCTGGTTTTGCTATTTATTTATTTATATATGAACTATGATTAATTTAATGTTGTACGTGTCATATGACAGGCACCAAAGTTGGTTCGAAGAGGTCATCTGATTGTCTAAATGAACCGCCCATTAATACATCTCCAGATGCGAAAAATGTAGTCGAGGAACATCACGATATAGATATTAAAGACCTTTTTGGCAGCGAGTCACCGGAAGATGACAATAATGTTGAAGAAAAAGATAATGTTGGATTTGACATGAATGTTCCACACACGGATGATGATATTATGGATGTGGATGTGGATGATAGCGGTGATGAGGTGGACAAAGGACACAATCCTGCAGAAGCTCCCGAAACCCAGGCGAATGCAGAGGGAAGGGATGAGCAGTCATCTTCTTCTAGCAGTAGCAGTGGAAGTGGCAGTAGTGAAAGTGGTAGTGGAAGTGGTAGTGGAAGTAGCAGCAGCAGTGACAATGAAGACAGTGATGAAGACTCGGTTCATTCAATCTAAAGTTATACGACACCGGTTTCATTCTTTTTCTTTTCTCATTATTGGTCTTTACTTTTTGCTAAGTAATCCAATACATAATGAAGTGAATGTGTTGGTCAGGCCTGGCTTGGAAGGGTTCTGAATAATGTGCTGTATTTTATGTGTTTATATTATTAATCGACTTTAAATAATTTCACTTTGACATTGAAACATGTGAAACAATTTTTAACTGGCCCAACTTCCATGGTGGAAAATTGGCTAGCCTGAGGTTGATCTTAGGGAGACAAAATGAATTTGAATTCTTTACTAATGTTATAGTTAACTGTCAATAGGACTTTCGGTGGTTTAAATACTATTTTAGTTCCTATTTTGATCCAGTTTGTTCGATTTGGTGACTCTTTTTTATGCGTTCAATTTGATCTTTGATTTACCTTATATTCAATTTCGTCTTTTTCATTGATGTGGTTTAAATTGATAACAACAGGTGTACAACTACATGGACTGTCGCTGCCACTTTTGTGTGTTTTATTCAAATAAGTCTTTATTTTAGTTAAATTTGTTCAATTTAGTTTCACCCTCCACTTCATCATCCTCACTATTTATTTCATGACCCTTTACCATTGCACCCTTCACCAATGCCACCACCATTGTCGCCGCTACCACCACTATACTAAAACCACCACCACCACCACATTAAAACAATCACCACCACAACGACCCTACAACCACCAACACAACTATCCCATACCATCACCACCACCTTACTAAAATCATCACGACCACCTCTACCACCGCACTAAAATCACATTCATCACCATCACACTAAATCCACCAACAATAATACTAACAGTAGTAGGGGTTTTAGTGTGATGGTGGTGAATATGGTTTTAGTGTGGTAATATTGTTGGTGGTGGTTGTAAGGGGTGGTGTTGGATTTAATTTGGTGATAGTAGTGATTGTGGTTGTAGGGTGGTAATTGTGATTTTAGTTTGGTAGGGACAATAGTGGTGAAGGGTCGTAAAATAAAGAAAAATAAAGAGTGAAAATGATAAAAAAGTTCATAGTAAAATTTATGATGAAGTGGAGAATAAGATTAAATAACACTTATTCGTAGTTTTTATTTTTTCTTCCGTAGTTCACAACAACTAAAATAATATGTCCGAACCATTTATTTATCCTTTTTTGTAAAATCTTTTTATTAAAAATGTGATTTAATTTTATTCCATCGCTTTCTACCAAACAAAAATTACATGACTTACAACCAACTTCATGACATTTCAATAATTGACCAGGATATGCATTTGTTAGTTTTCAGATAAGAGTAAAATAATAAATAAACATAATCTTATTATATATATTCCTTGAACCACCGTCTGAAAAACAAAACAAGATAGAATCTAAACATGAATCTAAGGTCGAAACTTTTGACTTTTATACTTCAATGTTGTATCTACATTTTTTAAAACCATAATCAGAAGCGTTACTTAAAAACTGTCGATCAATTTTGATCGAAACACGTCACTTCCAAATAAATTTTCCAACCATTGTATTCCAACACGTCTCTTTAGTCTGAATTTTTGAAAGCAAAATTAGGTGTGAGAGCTGATGTTGGCTATCTGTTCCACGTTCTTAGCCACGCCCCGTTTCCGTTTTCTCATAACTTTCTCATTGATACAAGTCTTTTCAAGTCCATCACATTAAAGATTCGACAACTTCCAAAATAGATACAAGTATTAAGTTTAGACATCAAACATTATGCATTTCTCAACTATTTTTTCATCGACAAACGGTGAAAGTGACAAGGTAAATTCCATGATTCGCAGTACAACAATTTTTACACATTACAACTTATAAAAATATTATTCTTTTACCACATAAAATAAAGCGTCAGCAGAAAAAAAAAATCAACAAAAGTGAAACACAATACTAAAACCGTATTGAAACCTATTTTATTATTTACGTGATTCTTAATAAGTTGGTAACACCCAATTACAACCACTTATTCCAAATATTTAACATTCAGATTATTTCAATTCAGGATTATCATTCAAGCTCAAACTATCATTTATTTGTGCTGAAATCTCACATAATTAAATATTTCAATACGGTAAGATTTTTTCATTAATACAAATTCAAGACACATAACAAATCATGCACCAATTTCGAATGAACAAACGTTGACTCAAACTTTCAAATTTGTTTAGGGATGCGAAAGCGGATTAGGTTTGTTAGGAAAAGAGTTGACCGGGTTGGAATTTTAACCTGTCAATCCGCTATAATCCGGTTCGTCTAGCCTGCTCAACTGGGAGGTCAGTCCGTCCTGATCCGCCAATCCTTTTTTTATTTGTGTTTAAAATTAAAAATAAAAATAATATTTTTTATATTATATATATATATATAATTTATAAAAAAATTAAAAAGTAAAAAGAAAATTAAAAAAAAAATGGTGGCCCAGCCTGCTGACCTGATGGTCCGCTAGCCTATCCTGAGGCGAAATAAGTTGAATTGTCCAACTCGTTTTTTAGTGACGGCCAACCCGACCCGGTCCATTTTTTGTGAACGAATCAAACGGACTTGACTGATTCGTTTTGTCACCCTAAATCTATCACTACTAACCAAATCAAGTGATAAAAAAAATCAAATATATTTATATCCTAGACTACAATAGAACAAATTTGCTTCAATAGCAAAAAGACACGATGTAAGAAATATATTCACATATTTCATATTTTCATATTTTATACGATAAAGTGCTATCAAAATTTAATTAGTTTATTTATCTAAAAAATTTATGTATTCCAAATAAAATTTGAGCAAGTGTTAATTTAATACAAGAAGATTAAACATGTGCCCATATAAAATCATAATAATCAAATAAAAATATCAATGTGATCTCAGAACAGTAAAAAGTATGTATTATATAATTATAATTTATTATGTATAATAGTTTTATTAATTTATTTCATACTTATTTTAAAAGTCGTGCTAAAATTGTTTATAACAATACAACTTCATTAATAAATTAGAAAAAAATATCATTAATAGTTAAATCTTTTATGGTAATTATTTTAAAATTAACGCCAATTGACAATATATTTAAATTCATCCCCAGATACTGTGACTAAGCTGTGATGTCTGAATTAAAAAAAAAAAAAAACTGACACACGCGCTTACGTGGCAGGGCGATTAGAGAAACAGTCAAGTATTATTTCCACAAGTAAAGTATAACCGAATCACCAGTATCACTCTTTAACCAAAAAAAAATGTAGAATTTGTCCATATTTTGTCTTTCTTTTTTCATGTATATATAATAATTTGCTGATTGTGATGATTACTTGAAAATTAAATAAACCTGAAATTGAATCTTAGCATCATCATCATTGAATAGAGAAAAGAGAAAGGAAAGAGCAAATCCGTGATCTCCATTCTTTCCCAAGCACCTAACAACCAATCTAACCTCCAAGAAATAAACCCTTGCCCTCTCTCTTCTATCACACTTTCTCTTCTCTACGAGGCTGGGATTTGAAATCGAGCACTGAAATAGCGAAAAACCTGCAAAAACTGGAGAAAAATTTTGGAACTTTCTGATCCATTCCCTTTTCTTATATGCATGTTAGTTTAACAGTTTCCATGCCCATCATCACCGAACCAGGAAAAGCCAAGATCTTTAGCGACCCTTTACCGAGAAGAGTCTAGAAAGCCAGACCCAGTTCTCAAAATCCCTTCTTTCAAGCCACGTCTTCATATGCCCCAGCACCAAGTTAGAGAGCACAGTAGTGGCTATGGGAGTTGACAGGAAATGGCTTTTCACTCTATTCAGTGCAGCATTGCTATCTCTCATGGTTCTGTTGATGTCCTCTTTCTCCGCTTTTAGTTCCCCCAAGGCTTTCCCTTCCCTTGTTCAGCATGGCTCTCGCTACCCTCCAGCTTTTGCATACTTCATCTCTGGTGGACACCAAGACAAGGACCGGATCTTGCGTTTGTTGTTGGCAGTTTACCATCCTAGGAATAGGTACCTCCTCCATCTTGGGAGGGATGCCAGGGACGAGGAGAGAAAAGCCCTGGTTGCCGCCACGAGGGCGGTGCCGGCCATTCGTGCTTTCGGGAACGTTGATGTGGTTGGAAAGGCTGATTATGTCACCTACTTGGGGTCCTCCAATGTGGCCATTGCTCTCCGGGCTGCAGCCATTATGCTCAAATTGGATAGTGGATGGAATTGGTTCATCACTTTGAGTGCACGGGATTATCCTCTCATCACACAGGATGGTATGCCTGTTTGGTATTTTCTGTTTGCTTCTTTGATTTGTGACTGTGTTTTGATGAGTCAGTTCCTAGATTGCTGTTGCATGGTTGGTTGGAAATTGCCTTTTGATTAGTTGGTAATTCAGTATTATGAATTTGATTTTGAGTGATCCAGTATTCAGAAGTAGTTGCTTGGTACTTAAGGAAAGTTTGTGCAATTTCAGTGGTCCAAAAACTCACTTTCTGTTCCTTTAGTTCATCCTTTGTTCTCAAGTTTCCCTTTTTTAGTAGACGCGTGAGGCTGGAATTTCAGAGAGAGAGGAAATAAAAAAATTAGCAAAAAGATTAAGACATTAACTGTATGCTAATCTATCATTTTTTTTATTGCAGTTTAATTATTATCCTCGACAACTCAACTCCCAAATATTCCCTTAGGAAATCTAAAATATACATTATTAATTGCAAACTTGTTCTCTGTAGAATTAATTTTCAAATTGACGAGCTTCTCCTTAATCTCGCTTATCCCAGATGGTGTCTTATCGTTGAATCTCTGATATGATCAGCTTGAATTTATGTATTTCAGTATATAATTCAAATATTACGTTTTTTTTTTTTTTTTAGTTTTTTTTGTTTTTTTTTTTTTTTTAAGTTCTTTTGGTGTCTTAATTTTAATGCCTTGTTTTGAAATTTTATGAATTCTGTTTGAGCAATTGCATTGATGTTAGCATAATATTGCTTTTATGTGGCTAAATAATACTTTCTGTAAGTTCTTCTTTTGAGATTTCTTTTTGTATTGATTTTTTGTTGTTGTGATACTGAAGATCATGGTTTATTCTTTTAAGACAATGCTGAAATTATCTTCGCATCAGATTAGTTACTACAGATTGATTAAACTGAGGCCTGTCCAAGTGTCATTTGGGATTCTACTTTTGATTTTCAGATTAAATCTAAAATTTACCTAGAGCCCCCCATTTTTATAGGCTATAGTTTTGAATGTTTAGATAATAAGTTAAAAAGACAGGTTTTCCAGCTTATTAGTTTTTCATGCATAAGGAATTTGTGCTAACAGCCAGAAGATGAAGCCAATACATAAATGGTGAGGGAGCTGCAAATGGGAGAAAAGGGTATTCAGTTGAAAACAGGGATCATTGGGGTGAGAAGAGTTCAGTTTGCTAGTAAATGAGTTTAGGTCTTAGGAATTTGAAGTCACTTCATTTGTTCATCCTTGTTGATTTGAACCAGTTTGTGAATGCATTTTGGACTCATGCCAAGATTTTGCACATTAATTTCCAAACGAAAGAGATTGGTTCTAAGCTGGAGATTGTTTCATGTCTTAGATGGTTAAATATCTTAAAGTGCTTATTATCGCAAAATCTGATGACGGATCAAGTCGATTCTTCTGATTGCATGGGATTACATGCCACTCGTTATTTGCTCATGAATTGATAATTGAAATACTGGTCTTATTATACAGATCTAATAGGACTGGAGCATGGGCTTCTAGTTGGAGGAAAGTTTTAATCATCCTTACGAAGTGGAATATCAAGGTGGAATATGGTTTCGAATGCTGAATTAACAGCTACTGTTATGCAGAGGATATGATTTAGCATAGTTCAAATGTCAAATAGTCAAGCAAAAAAAGTTGTCACAAATAGCAAACTAATTCTTAGAAACTAAGGATGGTCTTCTGTTTTTATTTTGTTATCACTTTTAATAGCAAAATTATCACCTTGTTTTCAATTTGTTTCCTGTTTTCAAAGATCTGTACAGTAAACAGAAAAAACAAAAAAAAGGGTTTTGTTCATCATTTCCTGTACGAATCTTTTAAAATAAGAAAAAGATTGGAAACAAAGTTACAGTTTTGTAATTAAAAGTGAAAACAAAACGTTTCCTCAAAGTAAACTGGCACTGATGTGTTTTAAGGGGGATGGACAGTTATGTAGATTTTAGTTTCAGACTTTCATCACTTTCCATTATGCTTCTGATTAAACAACAAAAATTGTGTATGTTTCACTCTGATGTGCGCATGCTACAGGAAGTATGCTAAGTGTATTGTCATGTCTCAAATAGGTGCTTGCAACATATTTATAAGTTATAAAACCTTAGTAATTTGAGGGCTGCATGGAAGGTCTTCAGAGATATCATCAATGTCACTTATGCTAGTCAAGCAGTTAAGAAAGAACAAAGAATGTGACAGTAAAATTTGATTTTATAATGTAAGGGGGTATGATGAAAAAACAAGTTTTTATGTTGGTAGCCACAGAGATTGGCTTTTGGTGCCCGAGCATGTGAGATTGGTCGTGAGACATTCGATGACAGACACGTTGTTTATCATAGAATCTCCTAAGGCATTTCATGTTTTACAAGTGAACCCTCAACCCTGTAGAGCCAATGAGGGTGGCTGATCCTAAAACTTTGAGTTCGACTGTAGATTATCATTAGCCTCTAGATTAGCAAGTAGCAAAAATCTATTCTGCATCAGTGCGTCATGGGCTCATTCTATATGTTATTTTAGTTGCTGTACGAGAGAAACATCTATATTCATTATTCTGTTATTGAGTGAAGGAATACATAGAATTCTAAAATTTGTTCACTGAATTTTTCTTGTTTTAAGGTCAACAGAGTTCTCAGTTTTTTGTTCATACTCTCAGTTTAGCATGATGTATGCCTTCTTTCCCTACTTTTCAAAGTTACTGATCCACCACATCCGTTATCTTTTATCAGATCTGTCCCACGTTTTCTCATCTGTTAGGAGAGACCTGAATTTCATCGAACACACCGGTGACCTTGGATGGAAAGAGTATGGAAACTATGCTAATTCTAGCTGCTACTTTTTCTCACTTATTCAGTTAGCCTTATATCATTTATTTGGTTTTGCAGGAGCGATAGATTCCAGCCTATTGTAGTTGACCCGGGGTTATATTTAGCAAGAAAGAGTCAAATTTTTCAAGCTACAGAAAAGAGGGCAACTCCTAACGCATTCAAAATTTTCACAGGCAAATCTTTGATCTCATAGCACAATACATGTCTTGCGCAGTGTTTCTTTCCCCTCTATATGTTGAATGTTTTTCTTGCCATGCAGGTTCACCATGGGTAATCTTGAGCAGGCCCTTTCTGGAGTTCTGCATTTTTGGTTGGGACAATTTACCACGAACCCTATTGATGTACTTTACAAATGTGAAGTTATCTCAAGAAGGCTACTTTCACTCAGTCATTTGCAATGCGCCAGAGTTCAAGAACACAACAGTAAATGGGAACTTACGATATATAATGTGGGACGATCCTCCAAAGATGGAACCACTCTTCCTCAATGCTTCCCTTTACAATCAGATGGTAGAAAGTGGAGCTGCTTTTGCAAGACAGTTTGAACTTAATAATCCTGTGTTGGACATGATTGACGAGAAGATCCTCCATCGTGGTAGCCATCGAGCTACTCCAGGAGTGTGGTGCGCTGGGCGGAGGAGCTGGTGGGTGGATCCTTGCTCCCAATGGGGTGATGTCAATATTGTGAAACCAGGTCCTCAGGCCAAGAAGCTTGAAGGCTCCGTTTCTAACCTTCTTGATGGCTGGAACTCACAGACCAATCAATGTCGGTGAATAGACAAGAGAATAGAAGCATTTAGGAAGCTGTGCTGTCTAAGCACCACCATTCACAGTAATTGCCATTTGCAGAAAACACATTCTTTGGTCACCCAAGTGTAATGTCAATATTGGAGGCATAGCATTGTTTATAAGTGAGTTTTGATAGCAACACATCAGAGTTGTAGTGGGAAGGGAATATGTGTTTAAGCTCTTTGGCTTTGGAGGCTTAATATTTGTGGTGGATCCTCCAATACCTTACATCAGTATGTCTCCTCATTATCATAGGGATTCTGGACGATCAGAGCACAAAGTTCATTCTTTTTAGATATCATTGTCATTTTCCATTCCCCCATTATTGTACTTTTTTTTTTTTTTTAATATATCAGGAATATCTCTCTGTTAGAACTCAAAGACTAGTTTCTCAAAATACTGAAATCTATCTAACTATTTAATTAAGGAACTCATCTTTCTTCACAAATTTTCTTATAAACACGGGATTGAGATTGAAACTTTAACCACGTTCTGCAAAATAAAATATCTACCAACCATGTCATAATATAGTGTGGCATTGATTTTTTTATTATATGGGACCTTTGCTGGTTTAACAGCTTTTCACTTGCCATGTCACTGAGTAACATATTTTGAAATGGATGGACGAGGTTAAAGAAAATACACCAGAAAATTAGGGTAAGAATAAAGTTGTTTAGCAGAGTTGAAGAAGAGTTAAATGGAGAGGAATTATTTATTAATATAGTTTTATTTAGTAGAAAGGAAAAATTGATTTGATGTTCCAAATATACTAAAAAAAAACAACGTAATTTACAGTGGCATAGATGTTCATGCTGGGTAGCATAAAACGTGCCACATCCCAGTCAGTGTTGGGTTCCATGGCACTTTTTCGATCATCCAAAAGGTTCCTCATCTCCAATCTCCTCCTTCCCCTCACAGAATCTTCTTCGATATCCCTTAATCCTTCGTCAAGTTCAAATTTTTACCAACATTACCCCAAACCCACAATCCAATTTCCCTATGGGTCTCCAAAAAACACCACATTGGCCTTCCACACGGCCCAACCTAGGTCCACCTCCAGCGCCGAAGCAATCTGCAGAATCTTATCCAACTCCCGCGACTCCACCGTCGCTGCCTCTCTCGCTGCTGTTGTGGTGAATCCCTCGCCGGAGCTCGTCCTCGAGGTCTTGAACAAACTCAGCAATGCCGGTACCCTTGCGCTTTCGTTCTTCCGTTGGGCCGAGAAGCAAGGCGAGTTCAAACACACCACAGAGACCTTTCACGCATTGATCGAAGCACTGGGTAAGATCAGACAGTTCAAATTGATTTGGACTTTGATCGACGACATGAAGCAACGAAAGTTGCTGACTTCTGACACTTTTGCCCTCGTTGCTCGGCGATACGTGCGAGCACGGAAGGTCAAGGAAGCAACCGAGACATTTGAGAAGATGGAGCGGTACGGTCTGAAGCCGCATGTATCGGATTTCAATAGGTTGATCGATGTGTTGTGTAAATCGAAGTGTGTTGAGAAGGCGCATGAGGTGTTTGATAAAATGAGGCACTTAGGGTTGGACCCCGATATCAAGTCCTACACCATTTTGCTAGAAGGGTGGAGTCAGCTGCAGAACTTGATCAAACTCAATGAATTGTGTAGGGAAATGGAGGATAAAGGTTTTCAGATTGATGTTGTTGCGTATGGAATAATCATCAATGCGTATTGCAAGGCTAAGAAATTTGATGAAACCATTGGGTTGTACCATGAGATGAAAGCTAAGGGTCTGAGGCCCAGTCCCCATGTGTATTGTACTTTGATTAATGGTTTGGGTTCAGATAAGAGATTGAACCAAGCTCTTGAGTTTTTTGAGGCATCTAAGGCTAGTGGCTTTGCACCGGAGGCTCCCACCTACAATGCTGTTGTTGGGGCTTATTGCTGGTCTTTGCGTATGGATGATGCGTATAGGATGGTTGGCGAGATGAAAAAGTGTGGAATTGGTCCAAATTCTCGAACTTTTGATATTATACTTCATCATCTTATAAAGGGTCGTAGGATTGAAGAAGCTTGCTCGGTATTTCACAGAATGGGTGGCGAGTTTGGGTGTGAGCCGAGTGTGAGCACGTATGAGATCATGGTGAGAATGTTTTGTAATGAACAGAGATTGGATATGGCGATGGCAGTTTGGGATGAGATGAAAGAGAAGGGAATTCTTCCTGGAATGCACATGTTCTCCACGTTGATCTGTTCCTTGTGCCATGAAAGTAAGTTGAATGATGCGTGTAAGTACTTTCAAGAAATGTTAGATGTGGGTATTCGGCCTCCTGCCAAAATGTTCAGCACCTTGAAGGAAGCTCTGGTTGATGCGAGGATGGAGCATATTGCCATGCATTTTGCTTTGAAAATTGATAAACTCAGGAAGTCTCCATTGGTTGCTTGACCCAAAGGTACACATAATAAATATATCAGGAATTGGTGGTGTGAATTTTTCATGTGATCGTGAGAAATTTGTGTCTCTGTCTTGGTAAACGTTTGCTAACTGGAGATGGATATGATGTTCTTGCACGAAAGTGTATGTGAGGATTCTGTTCATATCGTTTTGAGACATTTTATATATGAATGGGGTTCTTCAGAAGGAATTTGTGCATCACAGTGTCTGAAAATTTCAGGTTTCCCTTGATATATCACAAGGGTAATTCATATGGGATACCTATGATCAACAGAACCACCTGGCAGATTTGATTAAAGGAATTTTTATTAGGAGAAACTTTAGAGAATACTTTAACTCTTTCTAATTTCTGTAATATACAATATGAAGGAAACGATGCTAATATAAATTTCAGTATTTATGCTTTATTTATACTAAAATAGTCAATAGACTAATTTTGGGTATTGTTGACTTCCTAGGGATGTTGTTCTCTATGTTATTAGTAAAGAGATTCATCTGCATCGTTCTTTCTTAATTGTTTAAAAATTATAATTGAGTTAAATTTCTTCTGCAACTGCGTTAAAACTCTTTTTGTGTGCATATATAAAAATTTACAAATTTTAACATTTGATCGTTAATATCGTAAAAGGTCATGAAAAATATTGGGAATAAATTTTCTAATTCATTCTTTATTATCCGTTAAATTTATTCAAAACCATAAAATTACAAGATATTCATTTATCAAATTGATGTGAATATTATCGAAAAAGGCAATTTCTGTGTAATTGAAAATAAAAAACGAGTCACATCATGTTGTTATGAACTTTGTTTGAGTTGTGGATAAACTGACCAATGATTATTTCCTTAATGTCTAATAAATCACATTATTTTTCAAATTTTTAAAGCATTACTAAATGCATTCTTTCTGTCGTTAAGATCATTTGCATAGTCACTCTCAAGTATAAATAAATAAATTTTCATTTCGTTAGAAAATTTTCAACTTCTGCGTTCTCTGCAAATATAAGGCTCCCTTCCAATTGCTTGAATAAAGTATTATCAACCTTTACTTATTTATTTATTTTTTAGCAACTCAATACCTAAAACAAAAAAAACACACACCAATTTATAGTCAACCAAATTAAATTATCCCAATATATTATCATGTTGTTTCTGATTGATTAAAAAATTCATTACAACCTTGTAAAACTTCAATGTCAATCTCTCTATATTTTAAATTAATCTTTTAGATTTATATATTTTTTCAAAATTATATTATTTTCCTATAATACAAATGACGATGGAGAGGTGGTGTGTGTTTGGGGTTAGTAAAAGTAATATTTCTATTTTTGTTGATTTTATTCAATTTGGTCCTTATTTTCGTTTTATGTTCAATTAGGTCTTCATTTTCGTCAAATTGTGGTTAATTTGGTCCTTTTCACTAACGGTCAACGTTTTTGAACAGTACATGCCACGTGTCAGCTCCTGGTTTTTTTGATTTTTTTAAATTTTTTTTAAAATTTTTAAAATTTTTTTAAAACAAATTTAAATTTTTTTAAATTTTTTTAATTTCAAAAAAAGTGTCCACATGTCAAGTCACAATTGTGCCACGTGTCAATGCTAGTGCCACATGTCAGTTTGTAGTTGTATTATTTACTTTTGTTCAATTTAGTTCCGATATTCGTTATTTTTGTTTAATTTAGTCCCTATATTCGTTATTTTTGTTTAATTTAGTCCCAAAATTTGTTAAAATAAAACCATTTAATTTTTAAAATTGACATTATTATTAGTTATTTTTTAAATTTAATTATAAATTATAATATTTAATTATTAATTGAATATAATTCTTAGATTCAATTGTTAAATAGAATATAATTATTTA
>Ga0214545_1000121_pt1 | contig 92508 bp, 42 predicted proteins | sample CNSS4metaG_FD_160064 | JGI IMG/M metagenome (GOLD analysis project Ga0214545, IMG submission 160064) | Root nodule microbial communities from cowpea collected in UCLA plant growth center, Los Angeles, California, USA - CNSS4 | ecosystem: Host-associated > Plants > Roots > Nodule | place: USA... | reverse complement strand
ATATGATATTGTAATAGTATTGTAATAGTAAGTGATGATATTATAATATTATTAAGTTAATATACAAAGTAGATTTATATTTATTAAGAATAAAGTGGAATAAATAAATAAAAGAAGAGAAAATAATTGTTGATGAATCTATAACTATATATTTATAACTATCTATCTATACCTATATATAAAGAAATTCTTTCTTTTTGTGTCTACATTTCATAATTTTAGTTTTATCTTTTATAATATAATTAATTGTTAAATTTTTAAAAATTAACCATTATTTCTATATGTTTTTTATAAAACTGTCCATCTTTTTTTTTCTATTCATCAATAATTATTTTTCCGTCTTTTCTCATTCATTTCGCTTTGTTTTTAATAAATATAAATTTATTTTGTATATCAACTTAATAACATTACAATATTATCACCTATTAATATAATATCATACATATTTAGAAAATATGTACACACAAGCATGATAGCTTGTGTTTAGGCTAGTGAAAAATAAAAAGAATTTTTTTTTACCATTATTTTATAAAAGACATTGAAATATAACTGTTAGTTTTTAAAATATGAATAAATAATTATACTAGAGAGTAAATTAGAAATAATTAATTGTGAATAGAAATGAAAAAATATCTTTATATATAATTATAGATTATTATTATTATTATTATTATTATTATTATTATTATTATTATTATTATTATTATTATTATTATTCATGTTCAAATATTACATCTCATACTAATTGGAAGTAACATATCTCTCACTTTTGGTTTGAAAAAAAAAAAAAAATTCACGTTCCTAAATTATTGTCTACTTTGGAGCGTGTTAGCTTTGGAGTGTGGAGTGTGAAATTCTATCACAGTTTTGTTATTAAAAGACACATTGGAGGGTGTGGGAGGAGGAGGGTGGAGAGAGAAAAAAATATTTAAATTACTTTTGATCTCGACTCTTAAATGATGTGTGACTTATTAGGTGTTCCAAAACACCTACTATTCAAATGAATGGACTTCATCAATCTCTCTTTTATTTTTTACTTACATTATAACTATTAACCTTTTTAAAAGAGACAAGATTTGTCTATATATAAAAGCTAATTTTGAATTTATTTAAGATTTAAGTTATTTCTTTTCATGGAATGAGTAAAATATATATTTTAGTTAAGATTTTAACAATTAAGAAAATATTTCAATGTAGTTTTTAAACTCTAGAATTACAATAATATGGAAGATCCACCACAGTCTTCTCAGTGTTTGAAATCTTTCATTTATTTTTTACATGGGTATTTGTTCAATACCAAAATGAAATATCTAAGTTTTCACAAGAGTTTTATATTTATATCAATGTTGTTTATTGAATATATTCTTTCAAAACTTTCATATACACATACGTGTGTATATATATATATATATATTCGATGTTCACAATTTTATTCTAAATTCTTTAATTAGTTTTAATTTAATTAATCTATTTTTCATAAAAAAAATACTTATACTAAAATTATATAAAAAATCTTATTTATATTTATATTATATTAATTTAATAATGTATTTTTATCTATAATCTATAATGATTACAATAATAAGATAAAAGTGAAGACGTATAGATGCATGGGTTTATGACTGTGTGTTTATTAATAATTTAATAATGTATTTTTATCTATAATTAATATATTAATGTATTTATGTATGTATAAAATTGTAATAGAGTAGGTAAGGTGCTATCAATTCCAATACTTTTCATTCATACATAACACAACGAGGCACAGACAAAGAACGGGAGGAGAAGAGTGGCATCGTTGTTGTTCGCTTCAATTCACTATTTTTTTCTCAACCTTCTACAATGTTCTACAGAGGGTACCTTCCTTTTCTTCTCCTTCTTCTTCTCCTCCAATCAAGTTTCTGCCTTTTTGTTTTTTAGATTTTAGGTTTAATTCATAATTTCATCTATCTATCGAGTTTTTTCTGTTATCTTCGTCCCCTTTTGTTAAATTCTCTGTGTGAAGTATGCGATTCTTTTTTAATTTTTCAAATTGTTGATAACCTAATAATTCTCTATTTCTTTGTCGTGTTTTACGAAATCTGAGCTATCTCCATTCTCCAAACTGGGCGACGCTGAAATCCGAACTATGTTGGAATTATTGAAATAAAACCCTAAATAAATTATAATAAAATAGGAAATAGGAGGGCTATTTTCTTTTTGTGAATGGAGTGACCAGTGATCAGTGATGTGTGGTAATTTAGTGAGAAGTACGGTTTTGAAAGTGATGCAAACAAACAAGCATGAAAGGGAGTGTTGATGTTGTAGCGTTTTGGAAAATGTATTGCATGCATCTTGCATTGATGATAGAGTATAAAACTGACTGTTGGGAAGGGATGAACACTTTATTCTTACCAATCATTTACCCTATAATGCTTTTTATTCAATATGATCTTATCACCTGGGGAGAATGCATTTTTTTGGAGTTGTTTTGCATCCTTGTGTTTTTATACTATCCCATTTGGTTTTTTTTATACCTATCACTTATTTAATCTAATTGTCAAGAGGGATCTTATGGTGAATAATATCCTTGAGAATTTGTTCTGTAGCCAAACTAAGCGGCATGTGTAATCATTTAGCCAACTTTACCACGTTGGATAAGACTTTTGTTGTGGTTGTTGTTGTAATACTGTACTGTTTATCTTATAGTATGTAATTCTTCCCTTTTTGTCACGACCATTGCTTAGAGTTTATTGTGCTTCTTGTTGTTTGCTGGATAGAACCTCTGGTATAACAGTGATTCTATTAATGCTAGTAAATGGACATTTTTTAGTCCTCTTGTAAAGAGGTATTTCACATGTATAGGAACCTCCTGCCTAATCTTTACTTTCTCGTGTAGATGATTATGTTTTCTAGATAAAATATCATAAAAGCATGAAAAAAGGAATGTTTGCCTATGCTTTATATTCAATGAGAGTAAATATTATTGGTAAAGACCTGGAGTAGCTTTGTTGTTAATCTATGTGTTTGTGATGTTTAGTCCTTGTTTGGTCTAAGGAAACGTTCTGTTTTTTTTTTTTTTATTATCACTAATTATTACAATCTTCCACCTTGTTTTAACTCATGTTTTTATCAGAAAAATCTTTTGAAGTAGGAAACAAGTGAAAACAATTTTTTTTTTTTTTTTGTAATTATTGGTGATAGAAAACCCTTAAACCAAATGTGTCCTCAGCAACTTTACATACATTGTCGATCCTCTAGTTTAGAATGGTCATTATAGGAACATCTGCAGGAGTTGGGTGAGAGAACAAAATTCTTATTGATTGAAGGAAACAGAACAGAACAAGGAGAAATACTTTTTGTCCAAGAATATCCCCTTTCTTCCAAATCTTATGCTTTTATTATCCCTTTCTTCTTTTCTTTTCCTTATGTGGCTAACTAATCCTGTCTAATTAAATAACTATCCCTAACTAATTTTTCCTCCCTTAAGTCTTAACATTAACATGCACCTCTTAAATCAATCCTTTCACCTAGGTGGAAAATGGGAATTTCACTTGTATGAGAATTTCTGCTGGTCACCCAAATGGCTGGCCACAATGAAAAACATTTCCTGTGTCATTTAATGTACTCCTTATTTGGAAGCCAACACACTTTCTCGGCGGAAAGTTGTTAGTTGTGCTGGACTTTGCTGCTGACTGAATCGAAGCTATATTCTCAACTATCAAACCACAACTAAGAAATGGGTTGTACCCAGGGTGCTCCTGATTGGCCAGGAGAATGAATCAAGTTATTTAAGCTTGCTAGAGGTTCCCCCATGTGAAACAATGCTCCCTCCATTATTGTGGATATTGACTTCTGTGGGTGGAATTGTAAAGCCCCCATCCCTTGTATAGTACACAGCTCATCAACAGCATCTGTAGAATTGTATCCATGACAACAAATACATATGTGGGGCATGGGGTCTGATTCTACACTTCAACTCTTAGCCTCCTCCCACCCAAGAAATACCCTCATAACTTCATCAATGAGGTCAAAATGTGCATGACGAAGGCATCAGATTCTTTGATGTACACCTCTACAGATCCTATTTACCTTAGAGTCATTTGTTTTCCATACAGATTTCCAATACACTCAATTCCATCATAATACTGGATGAGCTCAAAATAAGCCCTTCCAATGTCAATTCTGCTGCCTTCTTCCAGAAGAATGGTAAGCAGTGCAAAGTGCTAGCCTCATGGTAATAAAATCCATCTGAACCTTTTTGATGGCTTAACTAACCTGACAGACCTGTTGCACTGAAAATAATCTGGGTTGGGTTAATCACCCTGAAGGATCTTAACTGACAAAGGTGGGTTGCTTCTTCCTTCTAGTCAAAGAATGGCTCTCCAGATTTTCTTCTTGCCCACTTCTTGCCTGCATCAAGATGTACCTCCTCTCGAGGGGGTTGTTTGTGGTCCTGATCCTCCCAATTAGTTACTTCTACATCCACTTTCCAGCATCTGTTTGATGCTATTGATTTGCCCTAAACTCTTTTTGATCCCCAAAAGCTAAGAGTTGTATTTGCATGTCCCCCACGTAAAAATTGGCCAAGGCTTTCTTTTGGGACCCCGTTATGGTGACTTGTGGATCCCCAGGTTTGGCCAATTACAGGAACCTCTTGAATTGGGTGAAAGAAAAAATTATTCATATTTATTTAATGAAATTGAAGAGAACAAGGAGAAAAACTCACCTTCAAGCGTTTCCTGCTTCTTACAATTTTTCTGTCTTTGATTGCCTTTTCTGTCTGTATTCTCCCATATTTATCTAACTACCTTTCTAGCTATCTGACTTACTGCTCTAATTGTCTTTAGTAAGTTACCCCATCCTTTCAGTCCTTACCCCATCCTTTCAGTCCTGTTAGAAGTGGGTTATAATCCTAACTTAACCCCACAAAACCGGCTTTAACTTGACTCTGATACTATGTTAGAAGTGGAATTTAAGCATAACTCAATCTCACAAAACCGGCTTGTAAGGTGAGGTTTGCACCTCACTTATATACTATGAAATTGTCTTATCTCTAGTCGATGTGGGACTTCCAACAAGTCCCAAAAGGTTAAGTAATAGTAATCATTACTTTACTTTTGTGGTGCTATCGTGCCCCTGCAAACATTGTGCTGCATTTTAACAAAGTGGTCATTGCAGCTTGAAATGGTGTCAAATTACTGTCCTATTGTGGCATCTCAACCATTTAGTTAGTTTGGGATGAAGAAAACACAGACTTCTATTTTTTGTCATGCCCATCTAGTGTTTTAGGACATTCTGGTGATTTCAATACTCCCCTGCTTAGTTCTGACAAGCTCCCACCACTGTTCTATTTCCTGCAATGCCTTCCCTGCATTTATTTTGTTCTGGTTGATTAGTCAACTTTTCATCCTTCTATTTACTGTCCTGCTATAGCACTTTGGAATGGTCTCTTTGTGCATTTAGCCAAAATTGATAAATTAGAATAAAACTAGAACAAGATTTGAGTAGATAACTACTTCTAAGGTTATAGTTGACTCATGAGAGTTTATTAGTGCCTTCTGCTATTTATTTTTGTTTTTGAGAGAAATGACTTGCACAATCTCTTTTATTTTTCTTTTTCATTTTCACTTTTTGAAATGTTGTATCTTTGTTTTTGTTTTTGTCTTTTGAAGGATGCTTTTGAAATCTTCATTCTACACTGAAAAAAACAGTATGCCATTGTATAAATGTTTATTCCTGTGGATTTATTATGATGCTTTTTTAAATATTACCTTTTTAGTAGTAGATGTGGTAACCTATTTTATTGCCAAATCCTTGAACTTTTGTAGATTCCAAGGGTTTGTTGATATTCAATGAGATGTATTGACGAATCACATGTCTTGTTAGCTCCAATAATAATTCTATTTGAAGATAATGGGATTTTATTGGTCCTTTGTGATCACAATTTTTTGTCTTTGGGCTTCTTTATTAGTATTTACCCTTTTTGTGTTAAGATTAATTGGATATTGTCTCCCTTTACATTATAGTTAGATAAAATTGCAGAATGAAGGATAATCTAATTAATTTGTATCACCCCATTGCTACTATTTTGGAGTGTTTAATTGCTTGTCACATGACTTCAGTTTTCGTATTCTTGAAATGTGTGGATGGTAGATGAAAAGATAAGTTTGAGTGTTTATGTTTTCAAAGCCGTATCACAATATTTTGACCTTGTTATTGATGCGATGTATGTCTACCTTCAATTTTGTTTTGCTATTAGATTATCTTTACAGTTACACAACTAGCAGACTAAAATACTATTTGTTTTCAGTCGTGAGACTAATATGAATTGAGTTTAATTTCATATGAAATGGCTAGACCGTAATGATGTAACTGAAATTAGAAAGGTGAAACTTTACATATGTGGTGACTGAAAAACAGGCTTTTTGATTTTAGTTATGTTTATGGGTGAAAATTGCAGTAAATTTGCTGATGGTGGTGATGGGCGTGAAATGGCTGCGAAACGTCAGCGCACAGTTGATCCAGGATCCTCATTCTATGGTGGTTCCACCGGTTCCAATTTTATGTACAATCCTTCTCCTTATGGATATGTCAGCCAACCTCCTCCTCCTCCACCTTTTCCCGTTGTTCGATTGCGAGGCCTTCCTTTTGATTGTACTGAAACTGATGTGGCCGAGTTCTTCCATGGTCTTGACATAGTTGATGTTCTTTTTGTTCACAAAGGAGGCAAGTTCACTGGTGAAGGTTTCTGTGTTCTGGGGTATCCTCTTCAAGTTGACTTTGCTCTTCAAAGAAACAGGCAGAACATGGGCAGAAGATATGTTGAAGTTTTCAGAAGCAAGAGGCAGGAATACTACAAGGCAATTGCAAACGAGGTTTCAGATGCCCGAGGTGGTTCACCTCGACGAAGTGCTCCCCGGGCCAAATCATATGATGAAGGAAAAGATTCAGCTGAACACACCGGGGTGTTGCGACTAAGGGGATTGCCATTTTCTGCAAGTAAGGATGACATTATGGATTTCTTCAAGGATTTTGGGCTCTCAGAGGATTCTATTCACATTGTAATGAATTCAGAGGGAAGACCTTCTGGGGAGGCTTATGTGGAATTTGCAAGTGCTGAAGATTCAAAAGCAGCAATGGTAAAGGATAGGATGACCCTTGGGAGTCGCTACATTGAGTTATTTCCTTCGTCACACAGTGAGATGGAAGAAGCAATTTCAAGAGGACGGTGATTCCTTCTCATTTACTTGCTCTTTTGTAGTTATACTTGTTAGCTTGATCTTATAATTAAGATTTTGGTCAAGGATATATATTTTATTGCTGTATTTGTTTTAGGATCCATATACTTTTTTCCCAATACCCAGATGAGAAAATATGACAGTTGGTAAGATTGAATTTTGTGGATTTATCTATTCTTGGTCCCCCATAGGATGAAATCAATCCCCTTACTGCTAAATTTCGAATATCTTTTTTTAGCAGTCCTAATATCTAAAATAGTGGGTGGGTTAGTGTTTTCTTGCAAATTCTGTAGCTTATTTAATGCTTTTGGAAATTAAGACTGAAGAAACAGCATTTTTTGTCCCTTTCTTGTAATGTGTTAGGCATGCATGCAACTACCTTTGTCATATTGTTTGCCATCATATTCTTCATTTCCAACTTTGACTATCTCAACAATCAAAAAGCTAGTCACAGTACGTTGTACTTTTTCTATTTAATGCTTACTGGTTTTCCCTCTTTCTTACCCTTTTACGCGCCAAACACCTCTTGCTCAGTAATTTTAATTTCCAAAACCAGTTCTTGAGATTGCTAATAATCTTGAAAGAGAATGCTATAAAGATTATGTTAAGATAATTTTTTCTATAGATACCTCTAGTAGAAAAAAAATTAAGAAGATGAAGAATATTATTTTGTTTTTTCATTCTTCTTTTTTAGAAGTGTTTATTGAAATTGTTTTTTCTGAATACACTTCTAAACATTATTTAAGTCATATCCACAGTAATCTACAAATTAGATATTTGCATGAAACAGTTTTATAATAGTATTGCATGGTGATTAATGTTGGTTAAAAATGAGCATAAATTACTGAGAATCCCTGGTAACAGTAACAACATAGTATTCTAATAGTTATTCAAGATTCCTCACTGTACATAGTGATGATGATAATGCAGCAATGTTCTGTGTAGAAATTAAATTTGATTGTATGTAGTGGAAGAAGGGACATGCAAGAATCGGAAAATTTTGGATGGATATGGAAATGTGGTCCTTGTGCAATCTGAAGTGTCTGGTGGCATGGACTATCAAGTGTGAACACAATCTGGCTAGCTATCAATGTCCTACTTTTCAACTCAACTATTTCTGTTTATATGATCTAATAAATTCGCTGTATAATCTAATTCAATTAATTTAAGTAAATTAGGTTAAATTTTCTTTTGTGATTGAATCAAATCAATCACATGGAGAATGACAACAGGAGAAGTCCAGTTTCCAAACTAGGAATTCATCATGTCCTTCTATCGAGTGAGTATGAAATTTTTATATTCGTCTCTACATCACATAATTCGTATTCATGTTTTTACTATTTCAGTTATTAATTCAATAATTCCAAGTTATAAAAATCACATTAAAGTTAACATAATATTTTATAAATTTAATATTAAAATGTCACATGTTAAGAAAATATATTTAAATATCAAGTTTAAGTACTAGACAATGGAATAAAGGTCAAATTATTATAAAAACAAATAAAAATATAAAAATGTTCTAAAAACTGTTTGATTTGATGAGATGGAGGATTTCATTTCCTAACATGAAATAAATTGTTTTAATGAAATAAATAAAGAGAAAAAAAATATAATCATTCATGGAAGGAGAAATATATTGGAGATCTAGGTAAATTAAGTATATATCAAACAAGTTAAACCGTTAAGAAAAAATAAAAGTGGTTTCACCAAAATAAAGGTTCACGAAATTTGAAATTTGAAATGAGGAGTACAAAATTCTTATGAGAAAAAAATAAACAATAATACAAATAATAAATAATGAAGTGTGTGCCTAATGAGCTCTTTAATTTATTGAGATTCAAGTTTATATATAGTTTTTTAAATGTAATATATCATTTGAACAAAACCATAAAAATAAAAAATTTGTATAATCAAAATTGTAAAGAAAAAATAACTTTAAGATATAAAATGAATTATGTAAATTTCGAACAAATTAAATAATTGATTGAAAATCAAAAGTACCTAAATATTTTAGATTAAATTAATAAATTGTGAGTATTTTGGTAATTTAAAATTGGATATGAGAACAATGACAAATTTTGTTACCAATATCGAGGTGAGATAGATATATAGTTATTATCATCTATATATTCAATTTAAAAAATTAAATATTATTTATACTTAACCATACCTCTATCTGATTAATATATAAAATTGAAATAAATTTAAATGATATCTACAATAACAAATTTATTTGACATTGGTATTAATAAGTGATTAAAGTGAACCTAATACACAAATACACAACAAAATACTCTAAAAGGCATATTGAAAAATTTAGTCATATGCTATTTTTAATATGTTTTAGTTTTAATATTTAATTTTTCAGCTATAAGTTTTATTTAGTTTTAGTTGCAATATTGTAAAAATAATATTCAAAATCTATGAAAAAAGGTTGAAAATTTATTTATTTTCTTATGAAAATATTTTTAAAAATTTATAACAAAATTTACTAAACTTAATCCAATCCCATGAATGATGAATTGGGCGTAAAAAAGCACTACAAAAATTCAACGTTACTTTCCATGAATAGATGAATGATGGTTTCCGTTGATGTTCTTTTAGTCATGAATATTTTAGTTTAAAATTAATTAACTCGAAAAATATTATGCAATTTATTGTAATAAACAATGCATTTTCTAATTTCCAAATAACCCTTTCATTGGTACAGTATCTACTGAATTCATTAGTGTCTCTTCTCATTCACCTTTTTTTATTCAGAGTTGTTTAAAAGGAAAAAGTTTAGTACCACTTTGATTAATCAGTACATTCTTTTAATTCTAGTCTTAGAAATAGAAATAAATATATATACTTAATATAATATTAAATGGGTAAAAAATAAAATACTACCATATTTAGTATCTAGAAAATATAAATTAACACTACTTTTGAAGTAATTTATTCAACGTTAAGATCCAAATAAACTAATTAATCATAATTAAGATCAAATAATTATTTAGTCATAGCATATTGGCATTACATATTTATTAATTTTTGTTTTTTTTCTAAAACCACCTTTAACATTAATAAAATTAAAATTACTATGCTTCAACAATCACCTATTGAATGAAGATAAATAACTTTTAATAAGTTTATTTTCTTAAAAGAAAACTAATTAATACAAATACCATTTTAGATTAATTCTTATATGAGAAAAAAAAAAACCCATACACTACTCCCTATTTAACATGAGTTTCAGGGATGTGCATGGTTATCACCATAAAGCAAGTATTCACCTTCCATCAACTCAGATTCTGTCAATCCATCAGACATATGCATGCATGCATGCATGCAAAGCTACCTACAATAAATCACCACCTTAAATTCTTAAAACCGTCCTTGTTTTTTGTTCCAACACAATATTCAAACTTTACATTTATAAATAAATAAAAAATGTCAGTTTTCTTTTTATCATATCTTAGGTTTATATGGAGGAGGAAGTTTTATCGAAGAAATATAACACTGATTAAATTTGAGTCTAACAATATCAGACATTAATACTATTTTCAACCTAAAATATTAAGACAATGTGTTTATGAGTCTTTATTTTATATAATATTCAATTTTTTCATTTTTAACTAATGTGAAATTTAAACTTACACTTAAATTCCTAAACAATCATAGTATAATATTGCTAAAGTAATTACATCTGATATACATATTACTTTAGTGGTAGAAATAAGAAAGATTCAAAATAATTTATTTAAGAGGAATTATGAACAATACTTTATGCAAGTCACTGTTTCACCATTGTAGGAACATGCTCATCGGATTCTCCAGAAGTAGTGAAGGACGCAAACAGAGTTTTATAATCTAACATGTTTAGTGACCATGTTCTTTGTTTTTTTCTTTCAATTTTAAGTTTTTGTGTTATCATATTCTATTTTCAATCTGTGATTTTTTGAAATAGTTTATTTTAGAAACGCTGACAGCTTTATGGAAAAACTTAAAAAAAAAAAAACTTTTCTTAGTGCAATTGAAACATGCATATCTTAATTGTAATGGTGCTTGGATGTATCTGGAATTTCAACCAATATTTTTTTGTTTCAAAAGATATATATGAACTGAACTTTGTGGAACAGGTACATGTAAAATATTTTAAGTTGAGTCAGGTTCCAGAAAAGACAATAGTTACATAGTTGTCAACCTTTTCTTTAATGTTTTTCATTTCTTTTGTTCATCTTCAAATACACTCAGTGATTATATATATATATATATATATATATATATATCTATATATATATATATATATATATATATTATTTAGGTTTTGGGCGGCTTATAGACTCCAAAGAAAGTCTATGAAATGATTTCAAAAACAATTTATGCACTAATACTTCTAGTTTAGGTTTCATAAATATACTGAAAAAAAATATAGAAAAAGATTATTTATGTACATATATTTTTCATACCAATTTAAATATATTTTTTTTCTCAAATTTTTTGTGAATTTTAGAATTAGTACATTTTTAAAATTTTATATTAATTTAATCATTCATTTCTAAAAATAAGTGAAATTAGTTATTTTTATCAAATTTTGTTAAGTTTATTTGACATTTTAAATATATTTTATGATAATACTTAAGTTAATATTGAAGCGAAAATATGTTAAACGATGTAATTAATTTAAATATTATCATAATAAACTTTAAAAAATGATTAAAATAACTAAGTTCATGTATTTTAATAAATGAATGATTAAATTGGTCAAAAATTTTAAAAAAGAACTAATTCCAAATTTCACTTAAACTACTTAGAGAACAAAACATATTTAACCATAATAAATATAATACACTTACACTTAAATTAATGTACATATATTTTTAAAACAGTGATACTAAATAAGATTAAATTGTGTACATATTTTACTTGATTAAACTTAAACTTTTGTTATTATTTTAACGCGATAGTATGTTATCAAAAATATGGTTTAACAATTATGTGCACAGTTCAAATAAAATAAATTGTATTGTATTGATAAGTTTCACAAAAAGTTGAGTTAAGAAAAGAATTGATTTAAGTGTTTTTGCCGACATTTTTAATGATGATGCAATTTACATATGATGCAGAGGTTGCAACTCTGACATGTGATTGTTTGCAACTCGAAGGGACAACCGACACCAACCTCTCTATATTTTGTATTTAAAATTTATGTGTGGACCAAAGGAGCATGCCCATTTGTCTCTCATACTTCTTATCATTCATCAAAATCGTAACACTAAAAATCCTCAATATATATATAAAGATTATTTGTTTGAGATGTGTCTATGATTTTGTCTATTGAAAAATATAAAAAAAATTAATACGAGTTTTGGTATAGTTACATATTATTAGGGATTAGGTATAAAGTTTAAGGTTTAGAATTTTGAGATTAGATATTAGAATGTCATGGTGGACTGCATATTTGCATTAAAAGAAATCTGTGGGTGAGTTAAAGTCTGTAAGTTTAAATAGATTTTTCATATAATTTGAAGGAAGTCTAAATGGATAAAGTGTGTATAAATTTGATTAGTTTGTTGTTTGAATAATTTTTTTTAATATTAAATATTTTTATTTATTTATTTATTAAAATCATATATATATATATATATATATATATATATATTAATATATAAGTAGTAGGAACTTTAATTTTATTTTATGACTTTAATTTGTTTATGTAATTTCTTTTGTCTTACGGTAAATTAATCTTTAAATTTTTTAAATTATTATATTAAAAGTAAACTTCTGTTTTTTTTTTATAACTTTGTTGATTTTGTTTCAAAATTTTTCTTTTATATCATTTCACACTTATATGAAATGAAAATAAACATAATAACTTGTCAGCTTTTGTGCAAATTAGTTCTTCAATCAACATTACCAATTTACATATGCTATTAAAAGTTTAAATTCAAATACTTTATTTCAATTTAATAAGTAATTTGGACTTCAAGTTCTAGATATGCAATTATTAAATACTAATAGAAAAATAGGATTACATATATTAGTATAAAGTTTTTATTGGTTTTATCACTAATAATATTCATTTTTAAATAAAGTTCAATTAAAATATTATTATATACTCTAAAATTTCAATTATATTGATATCTCAAAACATATTTATTATCTGTTATTATATAAAAATTTATTAAAAATATAAAGAATACAAAACATGAAGACCAAACCAAATTTATGTTAAGAAAAGAAAAAAAAATACATGAAAAAAAAATCTGACCTTAAACTAACTTTTGTCTATCTTTAGTTATTTGCAACGTAATGACTATTAACATTGTTGTTACCCTTTAGCGTTACTTGTTATTTTGTTGCTATTTATAGTGGTGTTACTCGTATTCTCGACACTCTTTTCCGATGTGTATTATTTTTTTCATCTATTTTTAATGCATTTAAAAAGAAACTTTTGTCTATTTTAAATATCGATTGAAATTTATTTTTAAGATTTCAACTATGTTTAATTATTGGATTTTGAATCAATGAATTACGTTAGGAATACTCAGAGAACCTATTTTGTAGAATTATACAACACATTAGACATGATTGCTTTGTAAATTTATTTTTGTTATTTTGATACATATTATTGACGATTGTAATAATCATTGTAGTCATTAACATATGTAACTGTTTATTTTTTATAGTTTTGAAACTCACTAGTTTTAGTTTTATTTCTATAGGTTGCTTAATGAGAAGCATAATTAAAATTAAATAAATATTAATAAAAATTTAAAAGGTTAATAGAATATGGTTATCGAGAGAGTCATAGTCTATAAGGAATCATAAATTATTCTTGGAATAACCATAAGATGGTAAGTGATAAAGATTATAGTTAATGAAAAAACCATAATTTAAGTGATAAAATAGACTGAACTGTAATCTATAAATGGTAATAGAGTATAGTTATTGTGAGTGATAGTCTATAGATTATGATTTAAACTATGGTTTAAACTATGGTATGATAGACAATGATCTTATAATCTGAGATTAAAATTATAAAATAACTATATAATTTATGACCTTTATTATACTAGTGTGAATAAATTAAATATTCACATGTGTGGATGTGTACAAAATGTTTATGACCTTTAATATAAATTAAATATTTATGTTATGTGTGAATGTGTACAAAATGTTTACATGTAATTTGATAATTTATCACATTTTTTTTTAAGATTATTCAAATAAAATGGATAAGAAATACAGTTTTTTTACCTTTTCTTATACGACTTGCCTAGCTTTATGTTAGAAAAAAATTACTCAGATAATATTAATAATAATAAAAATATAAAATGATATAATAATAATTATTAAATCAATAATAATACTGAGACAATATATAAAACAATCAATATTAATGAGAGATCAACAATTATAATAATAATATTAAATAAAAGATAAGATAAAAGGTAGGGGAGTAGAAATATACTGGATTGAGGCATGCATAGCGCTATTCTTAGAGAGAAAACGTTCCTACTGCACAGGGCTAAACAAATATATCAATACACAATCATATGTGTTTCTTATCATATGCGTTTCTCTTCCAAGATACAACAACCCGTCAGATCGATCGAGTGCAGTGAAGGATCTCCGAACCTTATAAACACCACTGTCTTAAAAATAATATAGAGAAAAAAAGAAAAACAACACTTTTAAGAAAGACTCTAGTGTTTGTTGTCTTTATTGTTGTTGTTGTTGTGTCTTTCTCCATGCACCTAGGAGATATTTATAGGTAGAAAAGGGAGACAAAGAAGTAAATAGTAATAAAAATATAGCCGTTAGCCATAAAAACCATTAACCCATAAATTAAAGATTTACAAAAACTTCAATAACAATATATATTAAAGTTGTCTATTCTAAAAACAAATGATATATTTAGATTTTTTTTCGAATATTGGTAAAATAAATACTATTTATCGAGTTTAACGATTAAATATATGATATAAAAACAACTTTATATGTCATTTAATTACATGTGATCGTAATTTTTCAAGGTAATTACTATAAAACATTACTAAATATATATAATATCATTCACAATAAATTTTTATTTGTTTTTTTCATTATTCTTCTTGTTTCATCCGTGAAATATTAATCTTTCTCATATTTGTTAATTATATGATTTTTCATCCTATTGTAAAATAATATTTATTTTATATGGCAACTCCTGATAGCATTCGAAGTAGATTGATACTCCATTTCTTAATAATCATTTATGTCCTGAATATAACGATATAAAAGTAAAAATAAAAAATAAAAACAATTAACGAACCAATAAAATTCATATAATTAAGAAAATCGATACTCAGCAGATCAAATGTATTTCTAAAAAAATCATAGATAATATGAGATGAAAAGTCATAACACCAAACAAACTTTTGTTTAAATCAGTTTGATTATCAACACATTTGTTACATTCATGATATATGTGTGAAACTTTTAAAATTAAACATGTACCTATAATGATAATGATGTCATTTACCTTTCAATCTTTAAATATTGAGATTATTGAAAAAAAAATCACCAATATTCAATCACTTGTTAGCCAAATGATTAATTCAGTGTATAATATATTAAAATTGAAGGTTTGAATTTCATGTGACAAATAATTAATGAAATTTGGATGTTAACAGATGTCAAAGTTTATAATGTCTACCACAAACTTATTTAAAAAAAAGTTTAAAGGTTTAAATATTATTTATAAATTTTATTCAATTTTAATTAACTTATAATTTTAAATATATTGTGATGGGTAACAAATCATCTTAACTTGTTTTAAGAAATAAGTAAATAAATATTTTTTAAATAAAATTAAAAATAAAATATATTATTTTGAAATATGAATGATGTTAATAAAATTATTTTTAATTTTAGAAATAATTATCTATATATACCATGATATATATATATATATATATATATATATTAATAACATTATATCATCTTTCTTATAAAAAATAATTTACTCATTATACAAAAGAAAATGAGAGAAAGAAAATAGAGTGAGAATTTGTATTGTTTGGATTAAAGAAAAAAGAGAGTGAAAAAAAAGTTTATAAATGACTCGATTAACATGGTAAATTAAAAAAACTATAAAGTGATAGAAATAATCAATTTGTTCTTATAATTATAAATTAAGTTTAATTAAATATCAAATTTGAATTTATTTAAATATTAAATATTATTATTATTATTAATATTATTAATATCGTAATTTCAATATTTGTTATATAATAATTTTATATTATATGATATAACATCATAAATTATGTTATTAGTATAATCAAATATTGTTACATGTATAACATACATGATCTTTTCAAGTAAATGTAAAAAAAAAGCGGAAATTTTGTGCTAACTATTTTTTCATTTTACTTACCTAAAAAATGAACATTCAAAATTATATCTTTCCTATCAAATGATCAACGAAAATAAATAAAATTTTTCATAATTTAATTCACATGAATTATTCCATTAATTGTCTTCACAATCACAAGAAAAATCAATTTTATTTTTGTTATTAATTAAAATAAATCTTACTATAAATCTATAATATTCATCTAGCTTTTTATTATAAATATGTTAAAACTAACAAAACATAAATGTTTGAGATAAAAAATTATCAATTTTATTAAATTTTTTCATTATATTAATAAGAGATAAGACAATTTTGTAATATATAAATAGATAAAAAAACTTAGTTTATAATATTATTTGTAAAATGAAATTAATTTTAAAATTTTTTCATTAAAAAACATAATCTGTCGATAAATTTTACAAACAAATAATTACTAATGAAATTTTGTCCATTAAAAATTATTATTTATCGACAAATGTAATACATGATTTTTTTTATACCACAATTTATTTTTCTTGTTTAATCATTCTGGAAATCTTTTGAGTTTACTAATTTAATCCTATTTTAACTAATCTATATCTACAACAACTGCTTCTAGTTAAGTAAGTAATTAAAGTACGAAGTAGATAAGTTTTGTACTGATTTATTATCCTCCCACTCGTGTAAAATTTTCTAGAACTCTGTGCATACTATGCTACCAATTATTAACTCCATACTCACTCATAAACCTTTTTTATTACATCCTTATCTTCTTCAACTCCCTTTTTTTTTACACAAAAACACTTTGAATCAAAAACATGGTGGCTCGTGACCTTAACCTACCTAGAAACCTAAAAAATTCTAGCAACCTCAAAAATTCTTGTGTTCCTAATAATCTCTTCTTTTCACCTGTGTTTATCCAAATACTAATGCAATCAATTCCAACATCGAAAAGTTCTCTGGTGGTAAAACGTGTAATGGAATATGTTCATTGCAATACATGGGTGAAAAAAAAAATAGAAAAAAAAATGAATGGAATAATAATAATAGAGTTTTAGCAATTAGCACACCCCTCCTAGGATCCTATGACGAAGAACAATAGAAAAACAATTTAGGAGTCTGATTCTGATAAGGTGAACCTATAATTTAGGGCTAAAAGACAAAACAATAGGACTAGAAGACAACCCTCTGTGCCCCTCCTATATTTCAACCCCTAAATTAAATTAATGTTACCAAACAAACACATCAATTAGTGGGTGCATGCTTAGAAATAATAACATAAATATTTTAATGTCTGAATCACACCATATGAGAATCTTAACTATTAACTGTTGTTCCTCGGGCAACGGGCACCTTCTCCTCCATCTACGAACCACAATGTACTAAGATCAATAAACTACAACTTCAAGAAATTAGAAGCTATGCTTACTAATTAATGATCATCATCAAACCCATTAGTTCAAATATGTAAAAAATATTATTACAATTTACGCAATTAAAGAGGAATTTTTCGTGCTTTGAATGGAGGGAATATACCAAGAAAAAATGCAGAGAGTTACACATGAAATAGCCTCAAGTTGTGGCTACTATAGTGACATTATTGTTAAAAGGTTTCCTTTTTTGGCGACATTATTATTATTATTAAATAAACAAATAAAGTGGTAAAGATTTGATGGATGATGAATTTGGGTAGATCCTACTTACCTAGTACCCGAATTTGAATGTAAGGTAGCCATGCACAGTGCATTTGAATGGTAGCTAAGTTCTAAAAAATCCTATGTGATTAAACAAAAACAAAAAACTGAAAAGAAAAGAAGATTCTTTGGTTTAATTACTAAGCCTTTAACACTTTTGGTAATTGATGAAATCCCAGAAATTCAAGTGAAGACATGTCCATCAATAAAGTTTCAATAGGGTCCCCAAAATTTGAATGTGCCTCTCTCCCTCTCTAACTCTCTTTGACTGCTACGGGCAGCCCTGCCCGCTGCCCGTCATAATTCCAACATTTAAGATAAACAAACCCAAATAAGGTTGTCACAAATGTAAAAATCAAAAATCAAAATCCTCACTTTTTTCTTCTCCAAAAAGAGTTAAAATTTGAGCCTGTAATCTCCTCTGAAGTGCTGCTAGGTCTTTTCTTTTCTATTCTCATAGGTTTTGTCTTCTTATGTTAATGTAATTTGGGGTTTCTTGAGTTATGTCATTAATTACTGCAAGAGTGTAATTATGATTTGGTTGGAAACTTAGGTTTGTGTAAAAACTGTAGCATACCTCTTCAGAATGCCAAAATGGGTGTTTAAAAAGTGCTTGATGTCCCTTTTAAGAAACCTTGTCTTGAAGATTCCTTGCTCCACTCTCTTGAGTTTGGCTATTTCAGTGTGATAGTGGTGTCAGTTATATATATACAGAAGGGGTGAAGGAGAGATAGTTCCCACTTGAATCATCATTACCAAACTTCTCCACAAAACCAAATCCTCTCTCACTCTCCCTCCCAACTTTTGAGTCAAAAATTATCATTTCAAACTTCTCTTCTCCTGTAGGATAAGTTTGTGCCTTCCAAGTGTTTGTTTTTGTGACCCTGCTCTGGTGCCTGCCCTGGTAAAGGTTCAATATCTTGTAGTTGCCAGCTTTTGTACATGCCAGTTTATACCAGACTTTACCACTTCTTTTAAACCAAACCCCTCCAGAATAAGCTTTTCCCTCCTTTGTCTCAAGAAAATGGCACCTTCTGGAAGGACAACAACTGCAGCAACATCAACAAGGACAGCCTCAAAGACAAACACCACCACCACAACAACAACAAGGAGAACAAGACAGCAAAGAAGAACAGTACAGTTAAAGAAGAAGAAGCAGCAGCACACAAAGAGCAACAAAAAGCAAGAGACTGAACTTGTTCCCACTGTTTTACCCTCCAGCTGCTCCTCCATAAGCTCACAAGACTCCTCAAAGGAAGTGGACATGCAAGGTTCTTCTGAGGTCATTGATGTGTCCTTAAGTCCATGCTCCACACCAAAGGGTCAGAAGTTTAGGATTCCTGAGATTTCAACATGCCCTCCAGCACCAAAGAAGCCAAGGGTTCTTTCCAATTGCTCTTTGCGAAGGTCTCCACTTTCATTCTTTGTACCACCTGACTTGGAGCACTTTTTCTTAGTGGCACTTCGAGATGTCTCAGTTTGATTTTGTGTGTTAATAGATGATTGAGAAAGATACATGTGTTATAGTAATAAGATCATCACACTTTAGAAGATGGACTTTTGAAGTGGTTTTAGTATATTTTCTCTTCCTGTGTGTACCTCTAGCAAATGACAGAGGTATGCTTTTGAGAACTTTAGATTTTCGTGTGTTCATCTTAGAAATAGTTACCACTTCCCCCTTTCTTCAATTTCTGCTAATTTTAACAATTTGTAGGGTTTGCAGTCACTAAATTTAGCTTGGGTGGTTCCCCAACTAAATTTAGATTTTTAGCTTACTTTCATTTTTTTTTTCTTTTCCCTCTTATAGAAGACATGTTCTGACCTTCAAGTGTGTGCTGAGTGCAAATGTAATGGGTTTGGTTTAAGGTGTGTGAGTGTTCAAGCTTGCAACTCAACAAAGCTTCAGCTGTCGATTAGAGAAAGTAAAGTCATACACTTTCCTTTTGTATGAAAAATCCCTCTGTTTTCTTCTCCCTCTGCTTCTCATACTGCATCACTTGTTGGCAATGATACTTCTACTTTCACAGTTAATTTTGGTACCCTTTTGTTTTCTATGATACATTCATGGCGACAATAAGGTAGGTAAATTGTTACCAATCCATTTTCTGCATTACAGAAATAAATAATTTCAGAAGTAGTAGTACTACTCTGTACTCTGCAGATGAATACACGCAAATTGGTATAATAACAAATTCAAATCAAATCAAACATCATCTTCAATACCTGATATCATGATTAGCCACTCTTTGTAATTAAGTGTTTGATTTTTAATCTGTAGTTGGTAAGACTAAACCCCACTAATCATTATACAGTAGCACTATAGTTTGTCTTCAACATTTGATTAAATTAGGCTAAAATAGTGTATACCATAGTCAAACCAAGGGTCCACCACATGATACATGAAATTAATGATACTGTCTGTGTCACCATCTCTTCCTCACAAACAAAACTCATTTTTCACAGACGACCCTTTTCTAACTATGTTGTTTTGTTTTCTTAAAAAATAACTATGTTACATTGTTACTCCTTATTTGGATCACATGAAGTCATAGGGATTCTACATGACTACAAAACACAAATCTTTTAAAATCATTTTGCAATTTTGCCTCGAGACAATTTTTAAGTGGAAGCAGTGAAGACATAGGCTGCATAGGTTCTGTCATGACAGTTTTAGCCCTTTCTGTCCAAGTTGGAAGTTCATGAAGGCTCGAGGTGGACGTATTTGGTGTACAGTTTCATTGTTTATTCATGAAAAAATCAACATCTCACGTGACACAGTAATATACGCAGATATTTTAATCAGGATTATACTTGACAAATACTTGTCTTAATATGTATTATGATAGTTAATAATAGTTAATAATGCAGGTTTTGTATTAACAAATGATGTGGTTTTCTTACAGAGGAGTGGCTAAATGGTGACTGAGAAGGTGGAAATGAAATGATTTTTATTAAGATGTGTGGTTTTGTGTGTCTGTGGATATGCCAGCATTTAGAAGAGAATCCAATGAAAGACTCTCGTGCGGGTGTGTCATTGTCATGTTAGAGAATCTCAAGAAATTTCTCATCATTTTTTTTTTCATACTTTTAGACTTTTTCTGCTTCATCATAGTTCTCAGTAATAACTTTGAGAGCAATTATACTCTACACACGGATGTACACTATTCCTCTCTACATATTGATAATAGTATATTCTGTTTATTTACTTAACTGAAGATATACATATGTATAGAAAATATTAACTTAGAGAAACATAGTTAATAAATAATATGTCTTTTAAGAATATAACAATAAGTATTTAAGTTACCATTGTAAATATTAACACAGTAACATTCTTTGAGGAAAAAAAATATTTTTTTAATGATTTATGTAGTAGAAAAGAAGTAAAGGGAATGAAGATAATTGAAATAGAAAAAAAAAGTCAGAATAGAGATAATTAGACTGAGAAGAAACATATATGAAATAGAATAAATTTAGAGATTTATTTAATTTAATAGAAGTAAAAACTAAAAATAAAAATATTTTATCGAGATTATTTAATTTTAAAATTTTATGATTACTAATATATTTTTATTTATATTGATAATATTATTTTTATTATTATTTATTTTTATTATTATTTGAAAATGAACTACATAATCAATTAAAAGAAAATGCTCACCGCGGTATCCTCAGAAACACCGATATATTTAATGATATTTGATGTTATATTTTTACATTAAAAACTAAAATAATTAATTTTATTATTTTAAATAATAACAAATTTTATAACAAATTTTATAAAGAAAAAAATGTCATTTAAAATTTCTAAACAATATATCTTACTTAAATTAAACATTTTAGAATTTCTATGATCTCTACCAGAATGCAAGCAAAAAATCTCTCCATGACACTTAAAGAGTCATTTTTTAGTGGAAGCTTGAAACATTTGAAAGTATTTCATTCTTGAAAAAAGAAATGAAATTTATAGTCTTTTTTCAAATTATTTCAACATGAAAATATCGCCTATGTGAAAATTTTTTCCCTTTTTCAATAATATATTTTGTCATTCTTTCAAATTAATTCTTTTACATTTGATTATATTTTAATTTTTAACAATATTAAAATATAGTTATTTAATTATTTAATTATTTTTTAATTTTTAATAAATGTGTGCATCAAATACTTATTAATTAGAGTTATATATTATTTATGATATTTTTGTCTTTAAATAAAATAAAATTACATTTATAATAATTAAGTCAAAATTCCTTTAATATTATAAATAATCATACACTTTTATAAAATTTAAAAGATATTAATTATTTTTAGCCAGAGTGTTTTTACTGAGGACCTAGAAAAAAATAGTAAAAACAAAAAATCCATATATCTTTCACCCATTTGCACAAAAAGTGCATGTGGGTTTATTTATTTATTTTTCTAATTCTCTCTTATAAAATTATTGCAGTCTCTTATCTTATTTCTTTTATATGTTAATTTACTTTAAAATCTATTTCAGTATTTGAAATATCATCCTTCTTTTTTTAATTAAGAGATGTTTCAAAATAAAAATTGTTAACAATAAAATTTTGTATGAAATCAGTATTTTCAGCAATATATGCTCCTTTTATATTTGCCTTTAAAATGTAGACAAAAATAATTTAATATAAAATAAAATTTATTTTCCAAAAAAAAATCTTTAAAGTACAAATAATTTATATTTTTATATAAATTAAACACTATTTCCTTTATATTAAACTATCTGACATTAAAAAAATATTATAATAAAACAATTTTAGTAAATCACTACAAAAAATTTATAAAAAAGCTTACAAACTTTTATATATATATATATATATATATATATATATATATATATATATATATATATATATATATATATTATAAGTTTACCATTAACCAATTCCTTCTTGAAAGCTTGTATTAAACATTCTTTACTAGAGTCTGACCTCTAATTCATTTTAGAATCTTAGGTATACAAATCTTGGTCGCATAAATGAAGATAAGTTCAAGGTATATTCATATATGACTTCAACATATATGTTAATTTATATTTTTGGACCTAACATATGTTTGATGACAACGCAATAAACTTTTCTCAAACTTCTCATCATCACCGAAATTTAATATTGTATATATTGTAACTCTATCATCGAAATTATTCGCATGGATTAAAATAATAGTTTGAGACAACTTATTATAGCTTTTTTATTTAAAGTCAATATTTCTAAAACTAAATCCTTAAAATTAGGACCTATCTAGTAAGTGATGTACCAAATTATAATAATGTCTGTGTATATAAATAAATAAAGGAAAATCTCAGGAAAGGCTAGACTTAAAACAATTTATATCTGAGGTTAAAATGTAAAATAAAAACTATAAATTTCTTCAAATTATTCGATTTTTTAATGTAAAATTAATTTTAAAGTTATCAGAATTAATTTTATCGTATGAAATTATAAGAAAAAGAATTCTAATTAAACAAAAAAAGAATATCTTTTTGTGATGGCATGCATTTGTCGTAGCATTTGTTTTTTCAATATTCGTAGCCGATGTTATGTATAAAAATACGCGCTTTTGTCTTTTTCCCGAAAGACAAGCCAAAATTGAATATTACATTTGAATCTATGAATTCGATTAGTTGAAAAAAAAGAAAAAGTGGCTGAAGAATAAATTCCTATTTAAAAGTTTGAATATTTTGTTTTTCAGTTCCTTTTAATTCAAAGAATACAAATTGGACCAATATAACAAAGTTGAATCTCACTTTCAATGATCTTCATCATTCACCTCACACATAAATATTCAATGTCATATTCCAAAATTCAAATAGAATCTTGCTGCTGGAGTATTTAAATTTTTGGGGATAGAAATTTGTTACACAAGTTTAATCTCTGAAACATCTCTTGATATAGATGTATATAACATTATCACTATTTAATTATTATTTATATATATATATATATATATATATATATATATATATATATATATTATGATATTTTTTAACAGTTAAATTATTTTAATAGCCAGATAATCCATTTTATTATGGATGAAATAGAAATAAAAAAAAAATATTAAAACGTCTTGATATGGTAAAAGAACACAGGAACCATTAGAATTTTTCTATGTTAATCAAATAGCATTTTTTTTTAATATTATTTTAAGAAGTAGCTACAAGAAACCCTTATCTATGTATTAAAAAAAAAAGAAACTCGAAATGAATGCAAAGATATTTAAGCTTTAATTAGAAATTATAGTTAAGGCTGAAAAAAAAAGAAAAATGGGATTATGGAATTCAGTAGCTTCTTTGAAAGTTCTGAAGCAAAAATGAGTGTCAACTTACATGATGGTTTTCTAATAACACGACTTTGTTAAAATGAATCTGCTTGGTTTAATTCACAGAAGGTAAATTGCACTAAGTTATTTAATTGATATGGAAGTATTGTGTATCTAGCCTCACTCTAAGATTTAGAAATAATAATATTATTATACACTTTTTTTAACACCGTAATATATGTGGTCAAACTAATTAAATTAGCTTTTAATAAAAAAATTGTATTTACTGATGGAAAAAAAAATCATCAACAAAACAAAATTTATTGACAAATTTTACTGATGATTTTTAGGATTTTAAATACCAACAAAAATATTCATCGATAATAGATCTTTCATAAAATCTATTAATAATTCAAGTTTTTTATTAAATATTTGTCGGTAAATCTTGTTAGTAAAATAAATGTTAAAGTTTCCATTTTATAATTTTAACAATGTTATGATAAAATTTGTTGGTAAATATGTTGAAAATGAATTTTTTTAAACCCATTCTTTTTTTTTTTAAATTTATTGGTAATTATATTTTTGAAAATGCGTTGGTAAATCCTTTAGTAATTCCATTTGTAAACCTTTAATAAAATAGGTGTGAAATTTGACAAAATATTCATTATGAATTAAATGGAGAGATAAGTGAGAAGAGAAAGAGAAGAAAGACTAAGGGGGAGGAGAAATATGTGGTCTCATTAGTTATGGCGGTGACAACGACATCAATGACAATAGTAGTAATGGTAGAAGAGGAGGAGGAAAAAGAGAAGAAAGAGGAAAAGGAAAGCATAGAGGATGAGAAAGAGGAGAAAGAAGAGGAGAAGGAGGCAAAGGTGGTGGCGACAACAATGACGATGATAGATGTGATATTTATCAATAAATTTTACCAACAAAAAAAATCATCGATAATTATAGAAAAAAAATATTTAATGATGGATTTTCAGTCATCGATTATTACAAACATTTTTTTTATTCGTTGGTAAAATTTATTGACGAACATTTTATCGACAGAACTTGGACAATCGATAAGTCATCATAGTTTTACTTTACCAACAATTTTTTCTTGTCGCGGACAGATTGTGTCTGTCAATAAATTTGGTTTTTCTTGGCATAAGTAGTATTTATTGTGGAACTAAATACTTATTTAACTTTATCATTATCTTTAACATTTTATTTCTTTATTTTTGGTTGGTTGTTTATTTTGTATATGTGATAGTCACACATCATTTATGAGTTGAGATTAAAAGCAATTTAAATATATATTTAAACCATTTGATATGTCTTTTAGAGATAACATGTCGAAGAAATTAAAAACTCCAAAACAGATAATATCTCATATGTGATGATTGATTTCTAATTATGTTAACAAATTTGATGTTAAAATATTGATGCCATTTGTGGAAATGAAAAATGAGATTCTTAAAACAAACCCTTGTTCCTTTTAAATTCATCAAATAATTTCAAATTACTTAGGAGTAAAAAAAACAATTTAAATTCATATTTTTTCTTATGTACTAAAAAAAAAACTGTGAAAGAAGTTCTAACAATAGAAACTTATTAAATTATCTGAAATTAATTGAATTAAAATAGTTATCGAAAATTATAATAATGTGGGGCAATGATTTCCAAATCCTAGAAGAAAATGAGTAAAATAGTATATCATATCCCTTGGTGGAATAAAAGGTGATGATATGAAGCTAACTAAGTAGGAAGAGCAGTGCCAAAGAAAAGCTTTTCATTATAAAGTGAGTTTTAAAGGTCAGCCATGTGTCAAAGAACTGATACACTACACAGAGATGATGATGATGATGATGGTGAGATGAGACTGAGTGGCTAAAGCATCTACATATATAGCTATAACTTTGAATATTGAAATCTTTTTCATATGAAATATGGAACATATATAACTGTGAAGGAAATTTTGCAGTGATTATAGATATTGGTGTTCTTCCACTTTTCTTTGTGCTACCACTTTCTTTTCTTCACACTGCTGTGGTCCCTTTTTTGTTGGCCATGCATATGCATCATCGTATACACTCACATCTTCTATTCTTTTCTTCATCCACTTCTGCATCCCCATGCAAAACTATTTTCTCAAAAACATGCATGCATGTGCACAAAGAATAGATAAATCACATTTATTTTATATATGTTAATGTATTTTTTAAATGTTATATGTTAGCATTATGTCATAATCTTATATCATCAGTTAGAATAATTATTTCACCATTTGTTCAAGACATAAATAAATAATTGAAGGTATTGTTCGATCAATTACATCATCTGTTTATAAGAAAAAGAGTTATTAAATACCAATAACATAAAAAAAAAAATACTAGTGGGAACATTTAGAGAATTTTAATGACTTTTTTATGAATTTAAAACAAGTATATTTTTAATTAAAGTTAGAAATATGAGTTTTAAAGCTCAAGTTAAAGTTACTTGTTAATTTTTAACAACCATTTTTCAATAAGTGCATTGGTGCATAGTAATATTAACAAGTGCCATATCTACAAGGATTTAACAAATATATTGAGAGTTAGTTTTTGAGTTTTTTTATTTGAATAGAGTTCATGTAAAAATAGATAGTAGTAATTTGGTTGAGTGGAGTAGGGACTATGACTTGATTTCATCTCATCTTCTTCTACTACATCACTACCATCTTGATTACTTATTATGCAAATCATTCAATGTCCTGAGAGTACTCTTTCTCTATAAATCTAGGTTCATCCCTGAATCACTAGAACCTAAGGACTTCAAACACAATGTGATTCCTCAACTTCTGGTGGAATGAATCATTGATTTAATGTGCAAGACTCTTTCATCCAGCATCCCCTCTAGGTACCACAAAAGCACTAGTACATGTTTGATGAATTGATTGGACCAGAGTTTGAGACTAATTTTTCAACTCAATCTAAACCAGTTAAATAACTGAGTGATCAAGTTATCATTAAGCATAAATCAAACCACAAACAATCAAATGAAAACAAAGATAAATATCCAAGAAGTAAAAGTGAATATAGTCAAAATTGATTACATCAAATCTGGACACGAGGGAGTTCAACTACTAATAGAATATTACAATGTACTTCTAACAACATCTACACATAAGATTTACACTAAGAACATCTCCGTCGAGCCTCACAAAGGGTTTTCTCTAGACTCAACTCCTCATCTTGGTGTTCCACCTTCTAACACTCAACACCGATCCCGATACTCAACTACACTAGTCCTTTTATCTTTTGCAAAAGTAATTCATTTTCATAAAAAAACATCATTAACATTCACAAGTAATTAATTCTCTTGACCACATTTTTGTGTTTCTAAGCTTAAGGGATATAATTTACTAAAGAATGTATAAATTTCATGTGTATTATATGTCAAAAGCATATGTCAAATTAACTAATCTAGACACTTATCAATACATATTTAAAATTTAAAAATTACTATTAGAAAAAACAATGTCCGAGTGGAATTTCAACATGTTGTTTTGATTGTGTGTTTCATTACAAGAAAATCCTTATGAAAAAGTTTACTGACCAAAAAAATAAGTCAATATACTGACCAATTTAGATACCAATTTATAAATTAAAATTTTTTTGTAACTAAAATAGTTTTGAAAAGTTATAATTGGTCTTTAAATTGGTAACTAAAATAATTTCTATTATGAATTGATCTTTAAATTGGTTACTAATATTTGCTACCAAGGTTTTGGCTATCAAAGGAATTGGCCTTTAATTAGTAATTGGATTCTAAACATATTTTTTGTCACTAAAATTGGTTGTTATTTAAAAATTTTCTTGTAGTGTTTAAACACAACAAAGCATGAAGCGTAAAACATGAATATATGTTGATCAGATCATGAGTGCTTGTGTTTCATCTAACAAATGATCGAACACAATGCCAAGTTCCAATGGAGTTGATATGTAAATGTTGATCAATCAAGCAATAAGTACAATAGAAGACTTTAAGCTATCACGAACTCAAAGAATATTCCTAAAGCTTAAGTTTGGGATGTAAGGAATGCCTTCACCATCTCCTGTTAAGATAATCACACCAAGTTCAAGCTTCTTTCAAATATCTCTTGGTATTCGAGTTAAAGTTGAAATATCCACAATTATTTTCTAACACATGTGTATGCCAACTCTAGTTAAGCTATATGCCCAATACGGTGTGCACTTTTGTCACTCTTAGAAGGAAACGGTTATGTATCCTAGGCAGACAATACTCTCAACTATCAAAGAAGTTGTGTAAAGAGGAAATGAGCAATTAATGCTACATGGAACATATATTCAGTGTTTCTCAACTCAAAAACTCGGTAAACGATAGCAGAAAAAATAAGAAGATATTCAAGTGAATTCAAAGTTACTCAATAGAAAGAAAAAGTTTACAACTGTCACTTCTTCATTAGTCCATATGAAGAAATTTTTTGAAGAAGAAATCAAGGAGAAGGTTATCATTTTGCAAGTACCAAAACTCTAACGAAAATTTTCCTTGTCCTAAAAGTTTTTGTAAGAAGAATGTTTGTGTCATCTTAGTAAACTAATAAAGAAGTCTAACTTTTGTATACCTAAAAAGAGACTACCCTCTCTAGCGAGCAAAAACTATAATTTTTTTTTATCATTCAAATATTGTATTTGTCTTCGGTTAAAAATGACTTGTTAAAAGAATACTTAGATAAACCAAAATTATTTTTGTGGAAAAGATAACTTGAACCGAGTTGATCAAGTGTGGAGGGAATTTAAAAGAATACTCAATTTGAAAGAATACTTGAATGGACTTAAATAAAATAATTCGAAGCATAAAAAATGTTTAATTATACTTGACAATATTAGTCTAGTGAGATTGACTAGTAAAAAACTAGATGTTATGAACCAGTATAAAAATATTAAATAATTTCTGATATTTTTTTATATATATATATATATTTGTTAATCTACAAAAAAAGGAAAAAAATTAAAACTAAATTTATAAAAATACTTTATTTATCATCTTAGACTCATCTACTTATCATTTGATAATATACATATGAACAATACAAATGAAAAACTGCAAAACTTTATAAACAAAATTCAATTCTCAATTCTTGTATTATTTCCTATTTTATGCAAAAACTAGTCAGTGCATCAGAATTCTCAATCCAGTGGACCTCATTTCTATTGACCAATGACAAACAAATTAAAACAGGTTATGTTGACCAACGACAAACAAATTAAAACAGAGGTTATTATGTCAACCATTTTTGCAACCTATACTATTTTGATTTAAAGTAATTAATAATTATTAAATGTGATAACTGCTTTAAATATTTAAGAGCATAATATGATTGATAAAATATATAATTTCAACACATAAATAAATATAAGTTTTCTATATCTAGACATAAATAACTACAATGTTAAATTATTGCTTAAACCGTAAATATCACTCAAAAACCAACATAAACGCTAGCACACAACAGTATATCATATCATTCCAGATTTTCTTTTCCTAAAACATTTAGAAAATTTAAAAACCATCAACTCACAAGTTCCAATACAAAATTTAAAAATGATATTTATTTAACACTAATAACCTTCGCATCTATGAGATATGCTAAAAAGGGTACTTAAATTTCAATCTTTTTCTATTTCGTACATTTTAATAAATGTCATTTAGTTACACATTTATCATAATAATCATGTAAAACTCATAACAAAGAGTTTAGTTACTTCTAAATATTAGTCCGTCACACAAATAATGGATTATCATCATAAATCACTTTTATTTATGAATTGGAATATAATGTACATTTCATTTAAAAAAATGTATAGATGTAAAAGTTTATCTTGATTTTCGAAAAATAAAATTAAAAGGTAAGCTGTTTTTAAATCGGTTCAAAATGTAATACAAGTCTTTCAAAATTTAATTATATCCATTATTAATATTATTATTTATTTATTGATATCTGAAAAGGGTCATTTGACATTTGGTGTACCATTATTTTCTTTATATATATATATATAATACTGTTATATACTATAGTTTATGATTATGATTAATAGTAGTGCCGTGTGTATTAATAATATGTCACAGACAGACACCTTGGAATGAGGGAAAAAATAAAAAAAAAAACTAAGTGAAGGCTTTGATTGTTCATACTTTTACATCCAAGAATAAAAAAAAAAATGGCCACTTGCACTTTGATTTAGGTTTAAAGTGGAGTGAATGAAGATTTTGTACAATGATGCAACTATATATTATAGTATTATATTCATTAAATGACAAGCTCTTTTACAGTGGAGGTTGCTCAATGTAACTTTTTACCAAACAAAACTTTGATTAAGTAGTTTGTTTGTTTAATCACATCTTTTGAGTCCAAGGACCAACTTGCAAAACAGAAACACTCACAAACTAAGATTGCTTAATTACCAAAATTACTTTATTATGTTCCAATGTTAATGTCATAATCATCATTAGATTTGTCATGTCACCAAGCAATGTTCCGATTCATGGCAACGCGTTTTTGGATTATGTGAAGTAAATAAGGGTTTGTTTGTTTGTTTTTCTTTCTTTCAATTTATTCCCAAAACTAGGTTTTCAAAATTAATGCAAAGTTAAACTAAATAGTTAGATCAACCTTTTCTTTCTTTTTCTCAAACCCTAGGATTCCCTTCTGCATTGTCACTGTTACTAATATATTATGCAAAGTTCATGTTATCTAATGGCTCAAGTTTAGTAAGATGCAAATAACTTATAATTAGTAAATATTTGTCTACCATGTTAGTGTTATTCAATATAACGTGAAAAGAATAAAATATATTTTTAGCTCATAAATTTGATCTGAAATTAGAATTTATTTTTTTATCCTAAATTCTAAAAATTAATTAATATAATCATTTTAATTCAATTACATTAAATTTTTTTAACGTGTCAAATATATTTTTTCAGCATATATTAAAATCAAAATATATTAAATAGTGTAAACAACTCAAATTATAGCATGTAATACATCAATAAAATTTAACTTAGTTTGATTAAAGAACTATATTCATTTATTTTTAAAGTTTAAAAAAAATATATCAAAATTTTAAACAAGAACAATTTCTGATTTTATGTCAAAGTTAAAAAATTAAAAACATATTTAACCAAATTAAAAATCATGTAAAGAAAGCATTGATTCAATCGATTAAATTGTATTACAATAAAATATAAATATATACAGTTGAAACAATGTCTTACATTTTTTCTCAAAATTAGTTGAATTGCTAGGATAATGTTTACCGAGTGTAATGTTGATATTTTTGTCATTACCTACGTTTTTTCTTTATGTTCACATGTGTCTTTTTTGAGGCAGACATCATTAAATATTAATTAAATATGCAAATGCCTCTTTCAAAAAATACTTTACTTTTATTTATCATCTTATACGAGATTTGAAGTTAGAACCAAATTTCGTTGATATTCTAATGCTAATTAAAGGAATTTAAATATTTAATAAGTAAATAAATAAAAGTAAAACACTTTAAAACAATTCAAAAAATAGCGCTACTACATGAGAAATCATAGAAGTTATTCCACTCTAACAAATTAATAGGCATTAAAAAAATGTTACAAGGATAGATGAATTAAGCTAAAAGAAATCATAATAATGAAAACAAGAAAGAGAGATTTAAGCAATTTAAAAATTTAATTTTGATTTTATTATAATTTTATGATCAAAATGTATTACTTTTGTAAGAGCATGTTCCCATGTAATTATTTTATGTAAAATTTAATTATTTTATTCATTTTTCTTTATATATAGTAAAATATATTTTTTTTTATATATATATATATATATATATATATATATATATATATATATATATATATATATATATATATATATATATGGAATTACTTAGTTTTTTAAAAAAATATTAAATAATTTTAATTTTATTTCACTAATCAAAAGTTAATTGTTAAGCAAGTACTTATGTGACAACTCTTTTATAATAGGTTTAACTACTTTGGTTTCTGCTTTTATCCAAAAGTGTCAAATTGATTCTCCAATTTTCGTAAGCTTCAATTTGATTTCGGTCTTTAAAATATTAATGCAATTTGGTCCTTCTTGTTAAATTTTTTGAAGCGAATCAATGATTTTTTTTTTATCAAAAATGATATAATGATTATGTTAATTACATCAATAAAGTAAATCATTCTTATTAACAACTTCAATTTTGATGAAAAATCTTTGATCTGTTTCAATAAATTTAACGAAAAGGACTAAATTATATCAATTTTTTAAAAATCGAGACCAAATTGAAACTTAAGAAAACTGAAGAACTAATATAACACTTTTAGACAACAACAAGGACTAAAAGAATAATTAAATATTTATAATATTTATATAAGTTTTCATGTTAGCTTCTTAAAAAATCACCTATGATTCTTTTTAACTTCTTTTACTTAAAAAAATTACATTTTATTTAAAAGAATTACAGACAAATGCACTTTTAAGTAGAAAACCTTACCTAGTTTGATTGCTCATAATTGCTTTCAAATAATTTACTTAGTTCTGTTTTTTTAATATTTTATTGTATTATTGTTAGATTTTCCTCATTCTTCAAGCGATTTCTGATTTTAAAAACAAGACATGTCGTTTTCAAATTTCATTTAAAAATCATTTTTAATAAATTACTCATCTTTAAATCTTTATATACGATACGATTTTGAAATATTCCTAGTTACTTAAAAATTCCACAAAGCAGAAAAGATTGTGATTTCAATCATTGTTTTAATTTATCCTCGTGAGACTTTGTTCATTAATTAGCTTGTCGCATCCATTTATTCAATTATAGGAGAACGTAAGTGACTACTCATTCAGTATTTCATCTCCCTCTAAACTCCACAATTTTCAAAATAATCGAACACAATTTTAGTAATATAATTGGCATTAAAATTTATCTATTATGCATATATCTTCACTTATACATATATGGTTATATATAAGGCTTTACACCAGTGAAAAAATAACTTTTTAAGCATGTTATTTTTGACTTTTTAAGTATTTTTGAAATAGATTTAAATTTGACAGACTTAAATTTTAAGGGTGATAGCAAAAAGTCATACGTAAATTTTAAACTTGATGACAATAGACTTAATTATGGATACATTCTACGTGAAAAAACAAAAGAATTTTAGTTAGTCGTGATCGTAACAAACTTAAATTTATTGTGTTTTTTTTATATTAATTTTGTTTTAGCACTAAACTAAAACATGTAATACAAAAAATTTCCCATAACATACCATATATAATTGAAATGATTCATTTCCAACACATAATAAACAATTCCAAAATCAAAATAAACATTAAGATGTCTAAGTTAAAATTGGTAGTCTAAACCTTAAAACAAGATCTAAACAAAACCTAATCTCCACGTAGGAGTAGATAACTTGTCCGTTGATGTGTTATTTCGACCATGTCCTTCATTGATATAAGTGACAAATCGAACACCTAAAACAGACAATGTTATTATGTAATGGAGTACCTTAAATCGTATAACTCATGCACTAGTTATAAGCGCTTAACATTATTCAATTATCATAAATTCTTGCCCGAATGATAGCTTTTATCCAATATATCACGTAGTAGCCACATTCCCATGAACTAACTTGCCTATTGCATTATAATAAAAGAAAGAAAAATTTACATCATACAACTTGTACACCAAAATAATTAATTTAAGAATTAAATGAAATCTCACCTTAGGATATATAATTTTAACTTGCTTTTGTATATTCCTTTGACATAAAAGGTTTGTGCCACCCACAACTATGGTTAAATTAAAGATACATCGGTAATAATTGTTATGTACTTATTGGATGATATGAAAGTTGTATCATTACCCTTGAAGTAAGTTCTTTAGTTTGTCGTTGGATTTCATATGAAGAGAACATAACCAGACAACTGGGCAATCCAAGACATAATATTATCCTCTCATGCTCAAACAATCTCAAACAAAAGAAAATTAACAGAGAATCAAATTACTCCAATACAACTAACATAATATTCTGTTGAGGTATTCGTGAGTGTTGAAACTTGTGATGTGTTGCCAGAAAAATTAAAAGATAAATTTAAGTTGATTGGAGAATTAAAAGACTTAAAACATCAATTTAAGTTTGTTGGAAAATTAAGCACATGAAAAATTTAAGTATGTAACAAACTTCAAAGTCTATTTTTGCACTAAAGTTTAAAAAATTAACTTTATCTTACAAAATTAGCTTGAAAAAGTAAGATTTATATGTTCTTATATAACATAATGGTCTTATTTTATAAAATCTTTGACAAGATTGAATTATATTTTTGTAGGCACAAAAAGAATTTCTTTATAAAAAAGATATGTTTCACTATATAAGTAATATAAGTCCATATGCACTAGCACGCAATCGTGTACATGAGATAGGTTTAATTGACCCTAAGTCTGAAAAACGTTAAAATGTTGACTGAATAAAAAACTATTACTTTGAAAAGCAAATGGAAATTGATTTGTGCAGATTGAGCCGTGGAAGGCATAGAAAACGGAATAAAAGGAGAATCCAATGTGGCTGTTCTTCAACTTGATTTGATAATGTGAAACGATGTATAACCAACTTGTGTTTGTGATTAGTGAGACAAAAAAGTATTGTTTGGTTATTAGTATTTTGTTAACCCTTTTTTCTTCGTGCACACTCACACAAAGAAAGGGTTAGAAAAAAAAAAAAAAAGGTTTTCGTATGTTAAATCATGTTGAAGGGTCAATTCACTACATCAAGAACAAGCCATGGAGACTACTTTTCTTTTCTTTATTTTCCACTACCTAATGTGCATGGCTTGTGGGTGCTTTTCAGACATTATAGGTCATACTTAAGAATAATGTTTAGAGTAACATTTTCTAAGGAAATTTTTACTCTTTTTGATTTCAAGAGTATGAAAACATTAAAACCTTGAAATTAGCCATGGAGGAATGTTATTGTCTTCCTTCAATCATGTTGTCTAAACTCTTGCATTATGTTGTGCACTTGTTGACTGTATATTTAGATTTTATTTTACTTAGGTAAACGTATTCATAAGTGTTTTTATGCTATAAAATAAATGACTTTTTTTTTTTAATATGTTGAAATTGATTTTTATATAAAATCTTTTATTCGGATTTTCTAAAATTTGTGGTGAGTATAAGTTAATTTTCTATTTATCCAAAATATTTATTAAGTATATCTTGCATATTTTTTGTCGTATTATATTTTTAAATGAATACCTTTATAATAAGGGTATAAAAAAAAAATTAATGGGTTGTACTTTTATTGTCTGGTCTAATGATGATTTGTTATATGAAATCAAATTGATCCTTTTTTTGTTTTTGTTTTATATAAATTTATGTAAATTTATATAATTTTAAATTAAAAAAAATCAAATATATTTTTATTGTGTTTTCGGCTATATTGGAGTTTGACCTACTCTATTGTGTTGAGCTAAATTTATCTAACTTTTTTAGGTCGCTCGTATTTTAAAGAATCTAACATCCAACTGTCCATCTAAATGATTAGTTAAGTTTTAACTAATTTAACATCCTTAAATATAGATTTTATTTTTTTTTTATCTGGTCAAAAGATTTCAATGAGAATTCTCTCACGTTTAAAACGAAAAAGGAAACAAGTTATAAAAAAAAGATTAAATTACATTTTTAGTTTTTATTTTTGTATTAAATTGGTCTTTTAAAAAAGTGATTCAATTTGTTCTTTGTGACTAGTTTTTCACAAATAGAGTTAAATTTTAAAAAATCACAAATGACGTTAATTTTAATATTGTTTGTGAACAAATTAGTAATAATAATAAAATTAAATCATTTTTTTTTAAAAAGGAGAGACTTAATTGAAAAAAAAATTGAAGGACCAATTTGATATATTTTTAAAAAAATAAAGATTAAAAGAATAATTTAACCTTAGAAAAAAATCTAGAGAGAGAAAATATTAATTTTAATTACCAATAAAAAGATATTTATTGGATACTTTAATATTAATATTTTAATTAAGTTTTTAATTTTTAACTTAAACTATTAAATGTGAATTACTAAGTGAGAGTTTTTTTTTTTTAGAATATTAAAGTATGATTTTCCAAAATAAAAAAACGTTTTGAAACTTCTGTATTGGGAGATATGGATCACATGTCCTAATATTTCGTACCTTGTCTTATATGGTTCTTGGTGGCAGGGGCTATGATTAACATAGCCCATGAAAAAAGACTCACGGGCACTGCAAGAGCTTTATAGTATCTTTCGGAGATATTCATAAATTAATATTTTATTAAAGAATTAAAATTTTTATAGTAAGAAATAGTATTAAATATGTTTCTCATCTACAAATTATTTTAAGGAAATAAGTTTTATTTTTAAATTCAAGTAGACACTTATTTTATCTTTGTATTTTATAAGTAATATGTAAAATATCTTTCGAAACAAATGGTACGTGTAAACAAATGTTAGATTACCTATAAGATTTTGTCTATGAAAACAAAAGTACCAGTAAAAAGAATTAACCGACAACATTTTAAAGATAGATTTTATTGACATATTATTAATTATAGACAAAAATATTTATCGATAAATTGAAATATTCATCTGTTGATAATGTTCGTAAATAATTTATAATGTTTATTATCAAAAAAAATTTGTTTGTAAATTTTATTAGTAAAATAGATCTTAAAGTTCTTATTTTATATGAAGGAAAAAAAAAGGGGGAATTAGAAAGAGAAAGAGGAGGAGGATGGAATAAAAATAAAATTTGTCTGATAGATTTTGATTGTCAATAAATATCTAGGATTTTCTTGTATATTTTTATAATATAATAAATTTATACAATATTTCCTATTTTCTTATTTTTCATATATTATTATTTTAAAATTATTTTCCTATTTTTATTATTTCTTGTATATACATTTATTTTAAAAATAATATCATATACAATACGTGATATATGTATATTAAAAAATACATGAAAATTTTTAAAAACATGATAAATATATTATTGTTATTATGTAAATTCAAATTAAAATTATATATATATTAAACATTGTGAAAATAAAAATTTATAAATTATTGTCATTATAAAAGTATTATTATTTTATAAATTAAATACTTTATAGATAAGTATCGATCAAATATTTTAAAATATTAAACATGAATACATAATTTAAATTGAAGTATCAATACATTTTAGATAACAAATTTTATTATTACCTCATCTTCCTAATGAATCATTATCATATATATAATCTTGATTTTTTTAGTCAAATTTAATAAAAAAAATCAGATGACAATTGATCTTTATCTATTTTAGAAGATTGTGCTTTGTGATTTTTTATACATATATAAATGTGAAATTTAATTTTAATTAATATAAATATACATAATAAGTTATATGAAGAACTTTGTTTAATCCAACAAATGAAATTGAAAAATGTAATATAATATATATAGGCTTAAATAACTTTTTCATCATCATTATCGTAGTGTTTGTTACGGATGGTCCTCACTTTGACAGGATGTTTAAAATGGTCATCATTTTCGCAATTCGTGTTTTATTTAGTCTTTTTTTGTGACGCCGTTTAAATTAGTAACAGAGCATTGTATAGTACACGTAACACACTCCAATGCAACGTAATACAAACAGTGTCACCTGTAGAGTGCTCCGTTACTGATTTAAACGACGTAACAGAAAAAGATCAAATAAAACACGAATTACGAAAATGAGGACTATTTTAAACATTCGGTAAAAATAAGGATCATTTTAAACATTCTATCAAAATGAGGACCATCCGCAATAAACACAACAAAAATGAGGACGAAAAGAGTATTTAAGCCATATATATATATATATATATATATATATATATATATATAATATTATAGACAACAAATTATATATTAATAATATAAAATAGTTGTGTACCATAATTTAATCAAAATTCATTATATTTAAAAAAATATAATTAAATTTGTTCATATTTATAAATATTTTTAAAGTTAGTACAATAGAGTACTTAATAAAATAGTGTAATTAAATCTAACCTAATATCAAAATAGATTAATAATATTATCATTTATATACTGCATCCGAGGTAGAATCTCCAAATTCTAAATGCTTGACATATATGTATAATACAATTCAAAGGTATATCTTTACAATGTATATTATGGTAATTGAAGAATGTAATGCAGAAAGTATTGAGCTGATAAAAGTTGAATTTTTATGAGGTGTAAAGACCTAGCTATAGTATCGAATCTTCGTTTTAATTAAAGGGCTAACCAAGGGATATGTGGTGCAAGGTTTAAGAAAGGACACCTTGCCTTCGGTGTAAATCAAAAATAAAGCAAAAGTACTATTTTATATAATTAATTAATTAATTAATTAACATAATTTGATGTTAAATCGTTAGTGTACATCATTTTCTTCATAGTTATATGTGATAACAAAACCAAAATGAAAATACAATTCTACATTTTGTGGTCCTTAATTACACAGAGAAATTAATGCATTCTAATTATATTCCCAGAATCAAAGATTGATATTGAACAGAATATATAGCAATTCATCATTGCACGTGGATGGAGACATGGATTAGCATGCATATTCTTAGGGTTCCTTGACCTAATTCATATATATACCGGGAAAGATAGGATCTTAGTAAATTTCCCTTTGCATATAAATAAAAAAGAAAAAAAATGAATTATAAGAGAGAAGAAAAAAAAAAGGAAGAAGACAAGAAGAATCCATTGTGTATGTAGATGGTTTATTTTAGACCAAGCTAAAGGATCACTCGAAAGATTGTGCCAACTTTTATGTAAAAACTTTTCTTGATAGATAAAGGCAAAGGTGTGTGCATAGGAAAACCACTTATCTATCAAGAAAGTACTGATAACAATGGAACTTTAGACTGGAGCAGCATTAAATTTTGAGCTTATAATAACTTTAGTTGACTCTAACAGCTACCCTCAAAAATTTCTCACAACAATCTCACTCTTGCATGCATAAACCCTACCACCATAACCTCATGCTCTTTAAAGGTGTTCATAAACTTACTCTCAAATCTCAAATAATGCATTTCTTTAAGAAATTATTGCATACGATACGTTCTTAATAAATTTACTTTATGTGATTGTACAATTGTCTTGTAACGAAGGTTAGGTGAGCCAAGTCACAATCCAAGTGTGAGATTCTTAGAAAAATAATTGTTGAGGAGGAGATTGTTGTATGTAACATCAATTGTCTCATTGCAGAAGTCATATGGACTGAGTCATAATCGAATCGTGACGCTTGGACTGTTATGTTCTGAAGCAAAGAGAGTTGCGTCCTCATTAATGATTATAACTTTTGGTCTAGTGATAAGTGCTCGATCCTAACAAAAGATGACCGTAAACATATGCTTTTTTAATAAACACATAAGCGATCGTCTTTTAATTTTCACACGAAATGAATCTTAATCAAAAATGAAAATTGTAAGCCTTGATTGAAAAACGGAGTGATGAAAAACTTTACAAGATAAATTAGTTAGTGTAACTTAGTACTGATCGAGCAATAACTTCTTTTGATGGAGGAAGCATGGTTCAATGATGAGGGACAGAGGTTTAGATATAAATGACAACAATTATCTTTTTCTGCTTTTATGATTGGCAAATAAAAGGAAAATGCATGCACGAAGTCACATGTACATGAAAAGAGAGAGATGAATGGTTGGTGTTTTCAATAATGTATAATATTAAACCATGTTTAAGGCAGGTGTGAGTTTTTGTGTGTATTTCTAAAGCAAAACAAAGCAAAGCAAATTGGTCAGTAGATTCCCATTCCCTACTTATTTACAAAAGAAGGCTTTAACACTTTAGACAAACCAATGCATCAAGATTCTCTCCTTCTATATCCAATCAAGGAGTGTCTTCTTTTCTCATTCTGCTTCATTGTTTCAGTTTATTTATCTAAGTTTTTCAATTTCATGCATTTAAGATGCTATACAATTATATACTTACATATATAGAATTTATCCACATTATACCAAGTTTAATTTTCAACACATCATTTAATACCTTCAATCTTCTTGTATCTCCTCCCTCTTGCTACTAATTTTGTAAACAACAAATTTTGATATTAAATATTTAGCAATTCCCATTTCAATTTTGTTATAAGTATGCGATTTTGTTAATATTAAAAGAATTTTCACTGTGATTATATGTTATAAGTTGCATTGTTTTACTGAACGCACGACACTTTGGTGTTTAATTATGGGTCTGGAAGCAAAATATTACACGCAGGTGTATTTGTTGATCGGGAAGTTCTTAAAATAGTTTATAAACGAATTTGAATCTAACATTGGACTTATGAAAATGAATCCAGTTACTCTCAATGATTACCGACTTAAACAAGTACTTATAAAGTAAAAATTCTTAAGATAACATTTTTTTAGTTGTACTTTAAATATTTAAGGTCCTCTCTTTACACACATGTTAGGATGATTTTAATTTATCCAAAAACTTCATCGTAAAATCATGATATGTATAAGGGTTGGGACGTCCTTAAAATGTTTCTGTCTATATATTTATATGTTTTGTTGATTAAAGAAAAAAATTGTAGGATATGATGTTGATAATTTCTATCAAAACAAAAAGCACCACCCACATTGTCATCAAGCAAAAACGATGAATATGAATAAACAATTTGAATGTATCGAACTTAGGCTTTATTTTCATTTCCTTATAGTTTTTGTCAATTTATTTTCATTAATAATTATAAAATATCACATTATGTTTTCGTTGAGCGGGATTTTCTTATATACGATATTGAACTTGTGAATAGAAAAAATGGAATTGGAAAGAAAAACTTCACCATAAATTAGCAGTTACTCCACACGAAAAATCGATAAGTATTTTTAATAGCACATTTGAAGAAAAAACACGCATTTAACATTTTTGTCATAGCTAAATCAGCCAACTATACCACATTCTTGAATTTTAGTTAGAATAATGCATATTAATTGCTAACAATAACTGAAAAACTTAAATTTTTCAAAATCTTAGTATATCAACTTGATTAAGAAAAGTATAAATTAAATTAAATAAAGATAAAGAACCATTTTTACCTTAACATTTTTTTTCCTTTAGTCAAACTCTATTGACTCCTTTACAGGTATGTACGGTTCTTTTGTTTATTATGGGCCATAGCTACAAGATTTTGCTACTATTGGATCTATTAATATAAGGCTTTTTCTTCTTGCACCATACCATCGCTGCTGCTACCGCTTCTTAAAGATGGTTTTTTTATGAAAAATAATGTTTTTGTAAAGGTAGGAGTGAAATTAACAAACTGGGTGTGAGAATAAGAAATTCATTATGTAACAGAGTACGAGGAAAACTAAAAGCCCAAACCAGGTATTGGTTCGATTCAACTTCCTCTCTGTAGTGTGGTTCACTTATTTCGTTCCAAGCAAGAGGCTCTTGGATCCTGGGCAATTAGGTGAGAACACGATTGAAAGAACTTTTCTTAATAAATATATTGCTTGTCTTTATATTTTTTTAGCATTTAATTACTATTTTTTCTGCATATAATATCATACTGAATTTGTTTTTGGACATAGGTTAATTCATTATTTAACTCTAAAATGATATACATATTTCCCTTTGGAAATTATTTGGATGAAGCTTAACAGTGGATGAGTTTCTGACCAAGAAAAGCATGGCTTCTTCAACCAAGATGTAAATCTTAGTCATAGTAAGTTGGAGAGGACGTTGTAGTTATCTCTTAAATAATCCACACACAACAAGAATAATAAAAAACCTTGTCACGAACAATCCCATGATATTTGTTTTTGATGAAATGGTAGGTTTTAGGATAGTGATGTTCATGAACAAGTTGTTTGACGTAATGTCTGAAAGAGTTGCACCAAATATGTGTATATTTTCTTTCTGAACTATATGAATGTGAGACAGTGATCCAATGGGGTGCCTTTCAAATTCATTTACCGTTGTTTCTCCATACCTGATACCACTGAAAATGGTGTTATGGTATTGCTGAAAGAAGCACGGAGTATATTTGGCTTGTGTATTTAGTTGTCTTCATTTTGAGTGGATTGTGCCTCTCTTGAATTCAACTGAAATTTTCCGTCTGCAGTGCCGGTGGTGGCGTCGGTTCCATGTATGGTTTCAACATTTGTATTTGTGTTATAATTGTTTGTGTAAACACCAGTACTTGTGGAGCGAGCTTATGCCCATTACTTTGGACATTGCAATTCATGCAATGAACACCACCTGTTCAACGAAAATGGCCAAAGAATTCCCCCTACAGCAACATTTCTAACTGGGTCTCTTTCTCGTTCCACACTTCGTTGCTTACTACCTTAAACCCACTGCTACTACACCTATACTTAGTTTATGTTTCACTACTTGTTATGTTCATGATATTTCCTATTGCTCAATATTTCCAATTCATATATGATATTGGAAACAGTCAAGTCCAGTCTAGAGTGTCATTTTTATTTTCAACCATGGGTCAGCCCTGGCGCCCTCGGGAGCTAAGCCCCATTTTCGTGGTCCACACAAGAGGGAGCTTTTTCAAAGCCCCCATGAAGTGGGTTGGGACAGGGTTAGCCCCTTCATCTCTTTTGTCCAAAACTTTATGCGAATGAAAATTTCTTCTTCCCCTTCGTGCAGTTCACAACAGTCTTCGGTGAATTTGCCACAGTCTTCGTCGAGCTCGACAGCAGCACACGGTGGTACACAACAACGGTGATAGTGACGACAACCGAGTGGTAGAAGAGGAGAATCATCGGCGAGGTTAACGTTTATTTCAACTATTTATGCAATACTTGCTTCTGTTTATTAATCAACAACACCGATTCTTTGTTTCACATTGAATTTCTTCATTTCTTGGAAGCAATTCAGCAACTTTTGCATAACCCTTTGTCTCGATGCTTGATTTGGTTGATGGGATATGTGGATTGGGTTCACTTATGTTTTGGGTCTGATTTTGATTTTTGCATTTGTGGGGTTATGGTTTCCAGGGGAGCAAATATTGTGGTGCACTAGTTTTGTTGGATGGAATGTCTCACTGAACTGATACTTTCTACCCTTCACTTTGGAAAACTTAACCCCTTTCTAACTTCTATTTCTTGTAATATTTGAGCTTCAGAATTGTTGTCTATGGCTGCTTCTGCTTGGTTGAGCTACGTGCTTCTTTACCTAGTGAACAACGACTTATGAATGTGTTAAAAGTATCATTCTCAGTTAGTTTATGTTGGAAGTTTCAGGCTTTTGCTTGGAATTAGGGAGAGTAGTCGAAAGAAATTGATTGAAAGAAAAAGAGGATTTTCGTTCTCTTCCTTTTGTTCATATTAATGCTATTTGGATCATGCTTGGTATTATTATTGTGGCTTGTTTTTGTTATTAAATTTCAATTATTTATTAACTTGAGAGTTTATCATTGACATTGTAATTCTGTGAAGTTATCTAACTATTTATAAATAGTTCTACACAATGCATGGATGGAAATTTTCGTAGAATCTGATTTCAAACAAAAAAATACTCTTCCGAATTTAGATGTAGATTATAGCTAAAGTTGTATCTAAAGAAAGCAAAGGATTTGATTTTAGAAATGGATATATAACAACTGCACTAACCAGCTTTGATATATCATCAAAACCAAAAAGTCTCGAATTTCGTACCTCTTTGAATCTAATGATATCGGGGTGCTTCAAACGTTTATCTATTATACTCTTTGAGTTTCTATTATGTTTATCTAACGTTTTTGCCAGATGTTTATGTCATCTTGTTTGTGCCTGGAATAAATAAATTTGGGAAATACCACATGCACTGATAATGAATCATAACTGTTTTCAAAATTGTTTCAATAATGATTTCTGATTAATTGACTAAGTGATTTTTGTATGTTGAGGATGAATTGAAATTAAACCTTTATATGTACAAGATAGGAGAAGATGACTGTTACAAAATAAGAGAAAATGGGATCCAAAGATATACACAGATGGAATAACAGTTTGCAGTTATTATCAGAATATTAGGCAACAAGTTGATATAGTTCAACTTAAGAATAAATTTATAGTCATCGTTTGTATAATTTAGTATTGAACATACTTATTAATACTTATGAATATTCTAGTAGTATCATAATATTTATGAATAGCATCAGTTGGGATCTTTTTTTAACAGTATGCCACCTTATGTTGTTTATAAATTCATTATTTTAGGATTTTTGGATTGCAAATGATATCATTCTCTTATTAGGTTTGATTGGTTTTGTATCTTTGTAGAATGTAACTTATAACGTTTCATTATGGCTATGTACAAATCAGTCCACGAACCAAAGAACTATTCTTGATGAGTCATGCAATTAATACAGATCTATTCAATTTGTAACAAATCAGTAAGGACTCTACAACTATAAAGCATTAAAGTCCTTCTCGCAGTAATGTCCTTCTTATTTATATCATGAAACATACCAGGTTGGATGTCTATTTCTGTAAGCTAAGTTCTAATATAATGCAAACTACGTGTCATTTTCTAGTTTCATTGAAATGATCACATGACTATGTAAACAATATTAAAGTCATCATGTTACATTATTCTACTCAATTGATAATTCTTGCATATGTTTTGTGTATCTTCTCAATTCTTGATATAATGATTTTGTGATAGCCTGAAAAATAATAGTTTACATTTCCCAGGGAGGCGTTTTTCCTGTGTGAGTGTGACTTTACTGATCATTGATATAAATAAGAAAGACTAATGGCACATTCATCAAGCTTGATCGCTATGGGCCTCAATTTTGGTCCACTTCCTAAAACCAAAGTCAGTGTTTCTGGAAGTTTTGTACGCAGATCTTCAGCAGGACTTCGCATTAGGGCGGTGCAAGAAAATGGTGGACCACGAAGGCTGGTGGACATCATAAGACGTGTGCCTGAGTTCTCAAGAAATTACTTCAAAAGTCCTTCTCGCAGGGCTCTGTTTGGAGGAATCTCCTTGTTGGGTGGATTCTATGTTGCACAAACAATCTCACTGTCTTTTGGAGCTCTAGGAGTTAATGATGTTATTGCTGCAGTGTTATGTGTTCTTCTTACAGAATATGTGACTAAATTCTATTACAGCCGACCAAAAGTTACTTTCCCAGTTGCTCTTCTCAACAACTTTAAAATGGGTTTCACCTATGGACTATTCATTGATGCCTTTAAACTTGCCAGTTGATCTTCAACATCAATTCAGCCACTAAGCTTGTACGTGTACGTGTCAGAACTGGTCACCACATAAAATGCAACATGTCATGATACGTTGTACCTGGTCACACTCCAAGGTTGGTTTGCTTGTGTTAAATGTCAAACCCTTGTAAATGTTAGAATTGCTCCTAGAATCATACTTACATTTCTTGTAAATTAACTCACATATCAATTATTCCTCCCTTATATTTCTTCCAATTCTTTTATAATTTGTGTGGGTATTCTGGTCTTTTCACTATTCTTCTGTTCCTGTTATGTTCTAAATGTTTTGTCACTCACAATATTGGATTTATGAGCCTATGATCCCATTTTGATTACATTTTTTTTGTGGACCTTGAGGATAAATGGCTTCATAGAGAAATGGTATCTATCCCATGTGATGGATAAAATATAGATTTATTACGGTTTCATTATATCCATTGATTATCTAAATCTAATTTTTCAAAGTTTTTTTGTTTTTGTTTTACAGTTTACTACCCTGCCATTCTATGGAAAATCTACATTCCTGGCTCTATTATGTTGCTGAAATAGTTGCAAAGTAGTAGTTATTGAGGCACTTATAGCAAAAAACCAAAATTGTGACAATACTAATCCATAAACGTAGATAGTGGAGATGTTTGGTCATCAAACCCATCAAAGTCTGAGACAAAAAACAAACTGTTTGATTTTATGGGCATGATGTTTCTGGTTTGTTGATATCATCTTTGTGAATGTTAGGTGAGGGTGTTAAAGTTCTGGATATTTAGTCCTTATCAATGTCTTCCGAGGAATCTTCTAAACTCGGTGTCCCAAAACAAATTCAGTTGACTATATTCATTGCTTTGGGAAAAGAGGCTAAATAATTTAGAAGAATATGTATATAGTGAAGGTAACTCGTAGGGTATTATTCTTTTTTGTTGGATATTTGTATACTTCCACTTGCTATCGTTACTTTACTACTTAAACTTAATAAATCAATAAAAGATATTAGTTTAAAAATAATTTCAAAATTTCATTTTTGGATGATGTGATTTGTTTATGTTGTGTTTATCTTTTGAATATTTCTTACAGATGGTATTAATTCCCCGTAATGAATAAAGTGGATTAGGTGGAGTGAGTGTTTGAAGTAAGAAGAGTATCCAACCATATCTAAAATCTTTTATGAAAATTGTACGAAAAATATACTTTTATCACTTAATATATTTTTCTTTAAATTTATCATCCCAAATTACATATATTAATTTAAATGTGACCATAGTTTTATGTTATAAAGTTCAAAACCTGGTTTTTCTATTTATTGGTGTATAGTTTCAAATGTTAGGTTGTGTATTAGTAATGTCTTCATACAAGTTTTATCATCACTTGTATCAGGTATAATTTATTATTTTAATAAAATAAATTTATTTTATTTTCAAAAAAGATGAAATTTTACTTTAAAGAAAATAAAATTTCATTTCACTCTTAAATTACATCAACTTAAAATTAAAAATATTCAATCATAGTATTAAAAGTATCCTAATATAATACTAAATATAACTATTCAAGAACTTTAGTCATTCAAACATAAGTTATAACATAACGAAATTAAAATATAATCATAATTAAATTTGAGTTATATAACAATAAACATACTGTTCCTTGAATCTATAATATGATATTAAAATATAATCATAATTAAATTTAAGTATATAACAGTAAACATACTGTTCCTTGAATCTTCTAAGTTGTATAATATGATATTAATAAATTGGTGTATTTAACACCGATTCACTAGCATTTAACAATGATATTAATAAAAATTAACTTTTGAATTTCTAAAAACAAAAAAGTCAAAAATAACAAGATGATATCAAATGGTTGTTAAAAAAAATTAACTTTTGTATTTTTTTTAAGTGAAAAATATTAAGATAATATCAAATGGTTGCTAAAAATTCTGGTATCAAAGTATACTGTCCTATGATTATTTATAAAATATGATTAATTAAATTGATATAAAATGTGTTGCATTAACATGTTATCATATTTTAAAATATAGTTTTCATTTTAATGTATGCTATTTATGTATTGTACTGTAACTTAACTTTTGAATTTTAATTTTATTTTATATTTTTAATTATAATTTTAGATATCGTTTACAGAGACATTTCTACTATAAAATATGTGTAGATAAGTAAAACCAATCTTTACCATTTTTCTTTGAGAGAAAACAAAAACTCCCAATCCTTTACTTTTTATCATTACGAATATGATATACTTTGTTTGAATAAAAAATAGATTTGAACACTAATAAAAGAATTTTATAAAAACAAAATAATAACACATTTTATAAAAACAAATAATAACACATTTTATAAAACAAAAAAGAATTTACCAAAAATATAAATATATCTTTTTAAATGAAAAAATTACACATTAAATAACTAAAAATACAAAATATTATTAGAAAAAAGAAATACTCACAAATAAAATAAAATACTATGTTGCATATACATATAAATATAAAATTATCATTATTTGTAATCATTGACATTTTCTTAATCCAAAAAAAAAAAGAATAGTAAATCAATTTTAAATTTTATTATTGAATCATTTAAATTTAATGACCTTATTTCTCCAACTTTGTTCAATAAAATATCAAGTATTACATATGTAGATTAAAATATTGTTAAAATTGTCTTTGCCCAACCCAATTGAATATTTTTAAAGGGTGATATCATCATTATTTATTAATCTTATTTCTCCAACTTAGTTAAAAAAATATTAAATATTACATATGTGAATTACAATATTGTTAATTGTCCTTGTCCAACTCAAATGAATATTTTTCTCAAAAGCAAGGATGATGTCATCTTATATATTAATCTTATTTCTTCAAAAAATAAAAAATATTCAAGATGTGAACTATAACATTGTTAAATTATCCTTAAATCCTACCTATGAAACTTTTTAATGACTAATTTAATGACTAATGTAAGGTTCGTTAATATTATTTATTATTCTTTTTGCCCTAAACTAAAGGGTTGTTCTTGTAAGTGGATTTAAGGGGGCTGGCCCAGTAGATAAAATCATTTCCAGTTGTCCTAAGTCACATTTTCATTTCATTTCAGAGAACTTGAGCTGCAGCCGTCAACCCCCTCCGCTAGGGTTTTGTTCCACTGTCACGTTAAGCTAAAGGAACTTATACTCCATGTAAGTGTCTCTTCCAGCAGTGCTAGTTCCCTTTTTGCTATCTTATTTTGTGTTTTCGATTAAAAGCCTTCGTTAACTCAGTTTCCCTGGTTCTGTTCCGTTGTCCCGCTAGTTCTGCGAACCCATCTTTGAGTTGTTGCGCTCCGAGGTCCCGTGTCGAAGCTCGGTTAACCCTTTTCCAGGTACGGGAAGTTAGGGTTTCTAGTTTCGAGTCGTTTTGAACTGTGTATGAGTTGGTTGTTGATTTTATGGTTTGATCTTTCGTTTTGATGCGTGAGAGTATCTTGCATGATTTGTTTGGTTGGAAAACATGGCTGCTGCAGGTGAAACAGTGGTGAGACCTATTAATCTCGTTCAGGCGAGTCAGCCTCGCCTAGGCGAGACAAACAGGGGCTCGCCCAGGCCAGTTTACGCGAGTGGTCGCCCAGGCGACCCACTCCTTATTTTGAGCGAGCGAGCATCTCGCCCAGGCGAGAGGGGTCTCGCCTAAGCGAGATCCCGCGTTGCTTCCTGATGCCTTTTTCGAGCCCTCGCCTAGGCGAAGGGGACTCGCCTGAGCGAGAAGGTCTTGCCTGAACGAGACCCTTCAGCCTGAGCAAGGGATTGGGCGAGACTGTATTGTGTTTGATTGTGTGTTACTCTCTTATGATTGGAATTGTATGGGTATGACTGCCATGATGAGATACATGTACATATGTATGGATATATGCCTAATAGATTGCTATATATGTGTGACATGATTCATAAATGATGAATGATGAGTGTTGTGGGAACTTGGCATGTGAGATGAATGAGTGTTTTGGAACTAAAGGAACATGGTATTGATATGAGATGAGGCCCTAGACTCATGGGGTGGTGATGATCAGATGTATGGATTCAAAATGTGATGCGTACGAGGAATTAATCTCAGGGATTGGTATGGAATTGTAAATATGATTTAATGTTCTCTTACTGCTGATTTATGAATGTTGGTCCGTGTCAGCGTGTAATTCCTTGGGGTCTCTAGGTGGGACCTCCGGGGTTGCGCTTCAGTGGTCGGGACGTAATCCCATGGCCCCTGGTAGTGGGTGTCCATGGTGGTGCCCCATCTGTATAACTAGGTAAGGATTCAAGGTAAGGTTGCATCCTGACACTCTAAGGGGTCAGTTAGTCTCACCTAGAGCAGACTGACTCTTGTGGTGAGAGTAGCAGAGGCCCGAAATTCATTAAGGGCTAACCTTGTGGTGAGGGAAAATTGATCCATCGTAACACTTGTAACACATAGCTCGGGGGTGAGCAGAGGTATCCACCACAATTGCGGGCATTCGCTGAATCCGACCAAGTTATACGTATCCGGATGAGTCGAGTCGAGTCGAGTCGTAGTGTATTGATTGAAAAGTCATAACATGCTTGGTTGTTGTGTGGATATTGGATGGTGAAAGTATATTTGACTGTATGATGAAAATATTATTGGCTCTAGCTTACCCTGTTTGTTGTATGGTTATCTTGTATGTGGTTCTTCTTTCTTGCGATGATCATCAATTTGATTGATGGGAGCAGATGGGCGAGGTTCTCGTGGTCAGCAAAGAAATGGTAATTTCGCTGCTTAGCCTTTTGGGCCGAATTTATCTTATTCATGATTTCTTTAGGACTATGGCCCATGTATCGCTTTATGCATTACTACTCTACCCTCTTTGATAGACTTGTATCTGGTTTTCCGCTGGCATCGTGGTGTGCCCAGGTTGTAGGGATTGTGTTAAGGACCCCCAGACTACTCCATATTACTATTTTGTGTGACGTGTCTTTTAATTTCGCATAATAATTAAATGGGACGTTACAACTAACACGTCCAAGTCAATCTAACTCAACATTATTAAAGCTAGTTCTATACATTTGACTATTCAAAGTTACTAAAAATGAACTTCAATCTGAATCCATTCCTAAAGCTCGTTTTTTGATGTGAGAAAGAAAAAGACCCTTAAGTGTGAGTGGTTTTAAAGTGTGTATAAAAGAAACTTAAAGTTATGAAAAATTTGATAACTTCTCAAATTGTTGAAGTAGAGAAATAAATAAGAAAATCTAATTTCTTTTCTTATTTGATTAAAAAATATATCTACTAACATATTATTATTGATTTGGTAAGTGTTGGTTATTTAAAGATACGACTTTAAAAGAAAATCAAGACAAAAAAATATGTTTTGAAAAGGTATATAAATAAGTTTAAAACAATTCATTGTTCATTCTATTTAAATTTTTATCTTTCTAAATAATAATATGTTTTAAAATTTTATATTTCTAAAAATTATATTAATATGCTCCTCATGAGATAGTACTAAACATCCTTTATTATATAAATTCTTATGTAAGGATGTATGTATTTTGTTTTTTATAATGTATTGGTGGAATGAATTATTTTGATTTGTTATTGTAATGAATTATAACAAAGTTGTTTTTATTAGAATAAAAAAGAATCTTGATATTATTTTGTGTGTAATAAATTATCATTACAATGTGTATATGCTATTTAGTGATGATGAGAATATCCATAAAGTGATTCACAAGTGATGTTATTTATTTTTATGACAAAGTAATATTATTCAAATGTCCACTTGGTCACTTAGGTCAAGCCATGTTTCATACTTTAGGTAAGTTAAATTGACTTTCCCTCTTTCAATAATTTAGGTGTTCATACGTTGATTTGCTAAAAAAACAATCATATTAAATTTTGTTGTCTAAAATGGTTCAAGTGTTAATTTAGGCATTTGAATAAGAAAGAGTTAAGGATGATTATCTTTACACTAAATGATATATTTAATCACTTGAGTGTCATTTCATCCTTAAAACAATTCTTTTTATCGGTAAATGTTAATTGTTAGTTTTTTGTTAGTGAGAAAGTTGAACCAACAACCTATCCTACCTTTCTTTCTAAACCTATCAAACCAACATTATTTATCCAAATGAAGAGTCGATATTGATTATCTTTCATTTTGAAGAATGTCATCTAGTAAGGATGATTGATTTTTAAAATGACATTTAAGTGTTTAGAATAAAGTATCAGAGTCCATTGATAAAAGAAGACATCTTGGTTTAAGACTTGTGCTATTTTTGTAAAAAAACAAAGAAATATAAAAAGGAGGGGATTGTATAGTAGTGTGTATAAAATTTTACAGAGAGGTGTGATATATATATATATATATATATAAATGAAGAATGTAAATATAAGTGAGATGTTTATTCCTTAGTCGAGGCTCAACTCTTTTTACTTAAGAACGTAATAGCCCAAGCCCAACGATTTGATTGTAACTCGGTCCACTTAACTTTCACCATGAGACAATTGGTGCCACATGTCAGCAATTGTCTTTCTAGGAATTCCACTCTTGGGAATTGTGACCCACCAACCTGGCCTCCGCCACGAGATGATTGTGCAATCCACAAGAATCTGTCCCTTAACAATTGTCCATCTAGAATCAAACTCGTAACCTTGGCTTTGATACCAATTGTTAGATTGTGCACACCAAATCAAAAGTTATAGCTATTAGTGATGACACAACTTTTTTTTTTACTTAAGAGTCTAACAGCTCAAGTACCATGATTCAATTGTGACTCAGTCCATCTAGTCTCTTTCACGGGATAATTGTACAAATCACAACAAAAAATAGTATTAAGCCCATTAAAATATATGTTTAGATAAATTTAAGTCTTTTTTTTCTTTTTGGAATAAAAAAATGTTATGTATGTAATATTTTAAAAACTTACCAAGATTGATGAAGTTAATCGAGAAACTTAGAAGATAAGCTTAAAACAAGAACATGTTTAAATCTATATAAAAAGAATTAATACCACTATTATACCAAGTTTTATGTAGAGAATGCGAAAATTGTATAATAAATTAATCATAAAAGAAAAGTATGGTTAATCTTTGTTATAAATGGAAAAAGAATATGGTTGATGATTAAATGAGTAGAGTCAATCTTAGCCTTATTTGAAACCGGATGGAAACGGGGACAAATTATATTAAAAAGGTTTAGTAATTTAGTTTTATATTTAGATATTTAATTTACTTTAATCTTTATTTTTTTATTTGATTAAGTTTCTATTTTATTTTTTTAAAAATCAATCGAATATCTTTAAAAAAAAAAATAAATCAACGTGACTCATTCTCTTAAATTGACGTTAATGTTTTTTTGGAAGTGTCACTTGTTAAAATATGGATTTATCACGTGTTAAAATTTAGGTGATATTTTATTTGGAAAATTTTAAGTGTCAATCAAAATCAGAAGAGTTCCAGGTAAAATATAACCAAGATTTTAACACCTAGTGACCTAAATTTTGACATGTGACTTTTTTGAATGGTACTAGCACCAATTTAAAAGAGATCACATTGAATTTTTTTATAAAAATAGGAACTCATTTGAGTAAAAAACTATTCGGAGTCCAAGCGTGAGTCTAAGTCACACGTTGAGTAGATATAAGAAAGTTGAGCATAGTATAAAGATGAAGACCCATAAAATTCATTGTCTTAAGGTTTTAGGTTAGACTTAAGTCAAGTCTCATTACTGTTGTGTCTCCATAGTAAACCTACTCCCTTGATAAAGACTCATAAGGGTATCAAAACCGATAATTAGTTTTGGTGATTGGCTCATACAAGTAGAACATGGTTTCCATCTTGAAATTCTTCCTAACAAAAGTTTTAGGTAAACATGTCTTGAGTCTAAGTCTCACATTGATAGATATTAAAAAATCAAGCACTGTATAAAGATGAATATCCATAAATCCATTGTCTTAAGATTTAGAGTTAGAAGTGATGTCAATCCCTTATGTGGGTAAAACATAAACTTTTTCTCTTGAGTAGTTGTAGGATATTCTTAACAAACTTAATTAGTAATTTGGTTTCTATATTTAGCTTTTTTATTTGTTTTGGATGGGTCTTTTTATAGGGAGGAGAATGCACAAACATAACACTAATGAAACCTGAGCTCAAGGGATTGACACCACTTTTAACCCAAAACCTTAAAGAAGACAAATAATATAGAAGATAATAGTTTAAAGTTACCATGTTTTGTAAAGCTCGTTATATTGAGGATAATTTTATATGTACAGGGGCGATTGAGGGGTTGGAAGGTCTAAAACAAACTTAAGAATAATGTATTTTATTTAAAATTTATTTTTTGTGCTTTTTTGAATGCAATATAATTTATTAAATTGTCATAATTAAGTTCATTAAACTTTCACACTGTTCTCTAATTTCAATTTGTGTTCATCATTTATTGCATTAGAGATTTCATCTTCAATATCCACCAAAAGGTCAAACACTAACTTGTTTGATAGTTATGCAATTCAATTCAAGCAAACGAAAATTCTACTTTCTCATCAAAATATATGCAACACAATTAAGAAAGAAAAGCATACTACTGAACAAAGAAACAAGAGGATAGAAATATTAGTACACACAACCAACATGAGATTCAATGAATGAAATTTGTTAAAACTTTCAAAGAATAACTCTATAATAGAAGCAAGCAAGAAGGGGTGGAATCCCTAGATGATAAGTTACATAGATAAAACAAGAAAATTGAAATTAAAATTGATTATAAGAGAATAAAAATAACTAATCATTTTTTTTCTAAACAAAATTATAATTTATTGAAACAAAATTTAACTCATTAAATATCATTTTTAATACAAACAAAAATTAACATTGGTAATTTAATTAAATTTTATTTTCAAACATACAATTATAATTAATTTAATAAAAATATATTAATATTAATTTTTTTAAAACATATTTTTATAATTAACTTAATAAATATATCAATGCTAAAAAATATTTTGATATTTTTTTCTTAAACACAATTTTATAATTAATTTAATAAAAAAAATTAATATATATATATATATATATATATTTTTTTTTTTTTTTTTTCATTTAACAACCTAATTCAATCAGCATTAAATTTTTTAATTGATTTAAGAAATATTTTTCTTGACATAAAAATACCTAAAATTAGATATATTCGATGTCTTTTTTAAATTTTATAAAATAGTACTGATACTTATAATGCATACACAAATAATATTTTTTTTAGTGAAATATAATTATTTTAATAAAGCCATTCATAATTAATATTTTATTATAATTAACCTTAATCAAACTTATTTAATTTGAAACTTATAAATTTGTTATCAGCTAAATTTTTCGAATTGAGTAAAAAACTAGTATAACGCAATAATCCAATTCATGAGAATATATATAATATGGCTTATTATACAATTCACATGTTGGGTGTGACCCAGTCTCATCTCTTTCATTTAATAAAAAATTAAACTTTATTTTCTGATATTATAGTGATTAGTCTTTCCTTTAAACTCAACATTTCTTTTTCTGTGTAAGTTAAGGTTCATAAGTCTTAAGCTATTCATCATATATCCAAAGATTTATTTATTGAAAATTTAATTATAATAAAATACATATATAAAAATAGCTGCTTATAATAATATTAATTACAATCATTAGTATTAGTATTATTATTTTATATAATAACTATAAAATAAATCATCAAAATGATTAAAAAAAATCAAACATTACAAATATGGATTAGGATCACAAAAGTGACTAATAAATAGTATTTATCATTATGATGGATGATTAATAATGGTTTAATATAATTACCTTTTTTCCTAGTTTGAAAAAAATATATTAACTTTCTCTATTAATATTAAAGGTAATCTTTATCTTCTACGACTTTTAAAATTTAAATGATAAAAAAAGTTTGAAAAGCGTGATGCATTTGGAAGGGAAGGGTGAGACACGTGTCTGAGGTTGCTGTCAGCTCTGGAAGGATGTGGTCCCCACACAGAGGCCACGCGTTTCGCGGATTTGTGCTGCTCAAGTGCGTGTCACGTGGGCCACATTTTTCTTTTGTTGGGTTCCTCTCAAGGGCTCTGATAACCTCACCCGCACTCCTCACCCTCCAATCTCCAACCCGCTATCTCCGGTCACCTTTCACCTCCGTCTCCCACGACGCACCCTCTCGTGCCACCGGCACTGCCGGTTCCCTTCTCCACGTGTCCTTGATGACCCACAGGTAGGTGACGTCATCATTACCCCTTTTTTGGAAGAAAAAAGTAATCAATTAATTGATTAAATAAAGGAAAATGCACTTTGAGGACTCAGGACTTAAAAAGACCAAGACCCAAAGACTTTGTGAGTGTTATGTTTGTTATTTTACCATTTTTTTTTAATTCAACGTTTGTTTCAATTTCTTTTTTTTATTTAAACTTTCTCTATGGTAATTGGTGTTGCTGCTATTAATTAATTTCTGGTGCTAATTTGAGAGAAGTGTGTGTGAGAGACAGAGAGAGAGAGGAATCAAGATAGCTCCTTTTGAATTTTCTATCAGAATCTGAGGACCCAAAATCTAGGGTTTTCTGTTCCTTCTCTTGGTAAATGAGTGGTCTGGTATTCTTTTCACTCGATTTTTCTCTCGATTGATTTGGGGGTTTCGTTTAATTGCGTGATTCGTTTCTGTCAGAGTCTTTTTGGGGATTAGGGTTTTGGCTTCGTTCTTCCTGGGTGAATTGTTTGAAGATTGGTCGGAGAATTTGTTGACTGATTGAGCTGTGATGTGGGAATTCTTGAATGGAATCACGAAATATTTATTTTTTCGTGGCGGGAAGGGGATTTTAGCTGAGCTAGGGTTGTGTGTGAATGTGGGGAGAATTGAGGGTTTTTGGGTGGTGTAAAGTGACAAATTTGTTGAAATTTGGTGAAGCTGAGCTTCGTAGGTAGTGTGCGGTTGGCTGTCTGGCGCTGACCGACAGTTGGATAACATATGCTGTTGATGTATGCTATGGTTTTCCTGTGGTTCTGTTCGGTTGTCTGTTTGACTAAATACGGCTTTAAAAATTTAAGATAGTATTTGAGTTTTAGTTCCCCTGCTTTTTATCTATAGATGTAACTATCATTTGATAGATGTTGTCTATTATACACAAAATGAATGAATTCCAGCTTTGTTACTTTTTAGCTGGTTAAAAAGGCTTGTTTGTTTTTATGATGAATCATGATCAATTTCGGTGGGAGTTGCTGGTTGGTTTTTATCTTTTCCCCTTGAGATTGAATTTATTCTTATAAAGGTTATCAGTTTTGTTTTATTATCAGTTGGGTTTGTCTTAATGTAAGGAATATGTTTTTGTGGATCACTATGTTTCTTTTGTAGGGATCTGTAGACATGCAGTCCAAGTCTGAAACTGCAAATCGACTGAGGTCAGATCCTCATTCCTTTCAACCTGGAAGTGTTTATTCCGAGCCTTGGTGGCGTGGTATTGGTTACAATCCCTTGGCCCAAACAATGGCTGGGGCAAATGCATCCAATTCGTCATCTCTTGAGTGCCCTAATGGTGATTCTGAGTCCAATGAAGAAGGCCAGTCTTTGTCCAATAGCGGGATGAATGAGGAAGATGATGATGCCACTAAAGATTCGCAGCCTGCTGCTCCTAACGAACCAGGTGCTTAGAGTATCATTTAACCATTTAAAGACGCATGATGGAAATGGAATTAGGGAACATAATCAAATGAATTGGTACTTTTTGATTTTGTATTTTGTAACTTTTTCATTCTTCCAAGTATTAATACGTTTTGTATTTTTTACTTCTTTGCAGGAAATTATGGACAAGAACAGCAAGGGACGCAGCATACTGCATCATCTGCGCCATCCATGCGTGAAGAATGCCTTACTCAGACACCGCAGCTGGAACTTGTTGGTCATTCAATTGTTAGTCTTTTCCTTTGGTCTCATCACTTTTTTAACATTTAAACATGGTCCAAATATTGACTACATTAATAGCATAACTATAATTTTATAGAAAATATGTAGTAGAATTTATTGCTGCATGTTTTGTGGAATGGATTGGACTCTTTAAATTCTTTGATACAGGCGTGTGCTACAAATCCTTATCAAGATCCGTACTATGGGGGCATGATGGCTGCTTATGGTCACCAGCAGTTGGTATGTAATTAATCTTGTGCAAATACTTTATCAAAGGTTATTATTGCATATATAGGTCATAGTATAACAGTTACTGATTTGCAATTTCCTCAAATTAGTGTAATAGGAAATATGGTTAGCGTATAATCCTGGACAGATATTTGTTTCATTTTCTTTGGTCTATTCTCTTGCTTAAAGCATTGGTCATATTTGGATAACAGATAAATAACTAATAATATTTTTTACCATTAGGGATATGCTCCTTTTATAGGAATGCCTCATGCCAGAATGCCTTTGCCCCTTGAGATGGCTCAAGAGCCTGTATATGTGAATGCCAAACAGTACCAAGGAATTCTGAGGCGAAGACAAGCCCGTGCTAAAGCAGAACTTGAAAGGAAGCTAATAAAATCTAGAAAGGTACAAATGTATCGAAGCTAATTTGTCTTTGTTATTGTAACTACTATTTGAACAAGTGATATATCTAACTACATTTTACGTGAAATACTTTTTCAAACGTTTTTCCTTTTACTGTCCTTCTGTACTAAACCTTATTAGTCTCTGGTGATCTAAAAAGGAAAATCATTGGGACATGAATTAATTTGTCTAATCTATGTGTGAAGTTTTTCTACCAAAGATGCAATGGAAGTAAAAAAGAAGCCTACCTCTTGAATGTAATTCTGTTTGCCGAAGGTGTAATATAACCATGAACACTGAGCATGTTTAGATGAAAAAAAAAACTAGTGGAATGTGAGATTCCTGTTGTCATGTTGTACCATTGTACCACATGACCATATTTCATTGTGTGGAGGTCAAGATACTTGTGCATCAATATCCATTGCAAATGTCCATGACTATGCTGAATTAAAGATGTTGTGACAAATTGGTTCTTTTTTATTCCAAATTGGAAGTTGCTGTGAAAATATTATGAACATAAACATCTATTGCGTAATAGGCTGAATCATAATAAATATAAATAAGAACAACTTCCAATATACTTTATGCTAGGATCTATCATTGTAAGTCAGGAGTGTGGTAAAAAAAAATAGCATTCCAATGCAGGAAGCAGAAAATACTGTGCATAAACGTTAACAACCTTTTTATAACCTATGTTGAAAATCAGAATAATATATTCTGTATTTATTGTAGACATGAAATTTTTAGTAGAGGAAATAAAATATTCTCTATTCATGCATTAGGAAAATATAATGAATCACTTTTCACGGTTTTCATTCCAATCTCTCTGATTTCTCTCGTAACAACCCAGTATCTCCTATAATGATTTTTCTGTATTAACTTCTGTGGATTCTCTCTAATTTTGCCTTTCAGTGGTAAACATCATATGCAGTTAACTTTATGCAAACAGTAATATGTTTGAAACTGAGAATCAAAACAGGAATTGAGTAGCTTATTCTTTTTACTTGACATGTTGAAAATGATGTTTTTATGAAACATGTAATTCAGTTCTACTTGTGCCACTGTCATGTTTGATATTTTCTGGATCACTGTTGCACTATTGGGCTGTGCTAACATCTGTGTCTCACAGCCATATCTTCACGAGTCTCGGCACCAGCATGCTATGAGAAGGGCAAGGGGTACGGGAGGACGATTTGCAAAGAAATCCGATGCTGAGGGCTCAAACAACTCAGGCAAGGAAAAGGATAATGGTACTGATTCTGTCCTATCATCACAATCAATTAGTTCATCTGGTTCTGAACCTTTGCATTCTGACTCTGCGGAAACCTGGAATTCTCCTAACATGCAACAAGATGCAAGAGCTGCAAAAGTACAGAACAGGTTTGATGCAGCTGGTTACCGAAATGGCAGTGGCTCTTACAATCATCACGGTTTGCAATCTTCGGTGTATCATTCATCCTCAGGTGAAAGAGTGGAGGAAGGGGACTGTTCAGGTCAGCAACTAAACCACAATTGATGGGGGGGATTTAGAGGCCGAGGTTGGTTTGTATCCTAGAGACATATTGGTGAAGAATACCTTGGTTATCTGTAAACATTCTTGGCAATATATGTGCCAAGCGGCAAATCATTCTTGGCTTGTTCTTGTGTTTGTGGTGTGAATGATATTATGGGGAGCGAAAAGAATGATTGATTATTGATATTTGTGATTTCTGTTGAAGTCGGTCAATCAATCCTTCATTCTTTGCTCATTTTTAATTTTGTACAGTTTTATAGTGGTTAGTCAACTCCAACTTCAACCAACTTGGATGGATGATGATGATCAGGTTAGAAGAAACAAACTCTTGATGTACCAACACTCTGTTTGACTGCTTTATTGTGTAGTTCAACTGGCTGTCGATGTTAACATGAGACGTCATAGGATAATGAACATGCTCTTAGTTATTACACCATTTGTTGGCTTTTGTGTTTATTTTTCGCTTGTCATTGTTCTATAGAAAATTATATTTTCGTGAATGAAAAAGTAATATTTCTGGCATATTCAAACGTAAGTTTGGTCTTGTAGAAGTGAGCAAGATTTACTCGTCCGATTATTCTTGTATATTATAATATAAGTGGGAATCTGTTCAAAGAGAGAATAAAGGTGCTTTTATCTAAACTTGAAGTACATGTGATTCCTTGGTCATTAGCTTGTAGGACAAATATGTGTATGTTTTTGTTTCATTCAAATATTAAAATAAGAGGCCATTGAATTACAATGTTATCCATTGAGTTTAAAAGTTATCAATTCATTCCCATGTTTTATTACTGAAGTGATGTATTCGCCTCTTTAATAAGGCAGTTCGATGGAGAAAAGGCCAATGTCGTGCTCGTTCTGATTTCTCCACTTGCAGCTTTGCGTAGTTATTTTGGGCGTAATATGGTAAAAACGCATGCATTATTAGTAAAGAAAAAACTGAAAAATGGATCCACATTCTTTAACACTTGAAATTAGTAGAATCGCGATAACATAAAAAATATTTTAGTTCTTAAAGTAAAGAAATATTATCTTATAAATTCTAATAAAATTATTTGAACAGATGAGCTTCTAAGGTTCTTGACAACTTGATTAACAAAATCTGGTCAAATCCAAAGGACTCATTTACTAGAAAATTAACAATTTCAGAAACTGAAGTACATACACAGACTTTTAGGAATCAAATCAGACAATTAAAAAATAAAAGTAACATTAAAGTGTTTCCTTTGGAAAACAATTTATTAATTTATTCATAAACGACAAACCATTTAAGAAATGTTTTTTCAGCAACATGCAAGATTATGATGCCACTTTCCAATATTACAGATGTTTTCCGTAACAGAGTCCTCACGATAGTTTGTTCTACAAAATAAAATAATTATTCTACTTTACTTTTAAGATGTAATCTTCATTTTAAATGAATATATTTAAAACATTTCTTACCTATCAGACAAAAACTAACCTCTGCCATTTTAACTTGGGCGCGCGCATGAGAAGCACGTCGAGGAAGAAAAATAATCCGTTAAGAGCATCGATTTGAAAGCGAACCACTTTTATGTTATTATTTCATACATGGTACTTTTACACTCAAAAGGAAAATTGTGAACTAGTCACTACATATATTTCATTTAGGTATATATGATTAACCTTTAATCATGCTGTTTATCATCATCCACATCATCTATCACATCTTCGGTATTATTATATTGTCCCATGAAATTATTTTCATCATCAACATCATCTGCATGCTCTGCTCCAGTTTTGCTAGTATCAGCAGACCCAGTGGCATTAGCCACATTTTGTTGTTTATCCATCATCCCAGACAAGGCTAAAGTTGGAGACCATTCAAGAACATCGTCAATGATGTTAGATACCCTCTTGTGGTACCTGCAGAAAACCAAAGCAACATTTTGTAACAGTTAGAAAAGACCAACAACAAATAGTTTTGGTTTTCCACTTTATGGGTTTGTTTATAGATGCAAATGAAAAGGAATTTAAGCTCGAGTTGGAGTTTATGATTATTTTTCTGCCAGAATGTGAAAGGATATAATCATTTCATCCATTGTGTTTGTGTTTAGGGCGTACCTTGCTCTGGCAGCTTCATCAGGTGCATGATGCCTCAGCAATAATATGAACAGCACAGCTACCCCAGCATAGAAAAGTCTCGTTGTCCACTTGGGCTTCTCCTCTTCATCTTTCTTAGGCCAAAATCTAAACAACTCCCGAAGTGTTGCTTCCTCGGCAAGGATGTTAGGGAAAAACCAGATTCGCTTTCCAAGAGTGATATATAAAACGCCAAATATTGCACCTCTTACTACAACATTAAAAAAATAATTCATGAGGCCCAGGGAAGCACGGAACCAGAATGTGGTGCACTTAATAAGCATATTTCAGACAATAACCCACTTCTAATAAGATAGTTACAGCTGCCAAGAGCACAAGAAGTTAAAGCAAATATATCGTATTCCTTGAGCATCTAACAACTATTACAATATATACATTCCAGAAGTCAACAAGTTACGATGTGCATTAGCAACCCAATGGAGAAAAATAGCTGGACAAAGCAACATAACGTAAAAATTTGAAAAGGCTTGTCGAAATCCAAAGCCAAGCGACATAAAGGTGCATGCGATGGATTCTCATATTTAACAGTTCTAAAATCATCCGGCTTTCAAGCCATATAATTCAGAGGGGGGCATATATTTTTCTGCAGAGGGCAAGAATTATTCAATAATAAAAATTCCCTGTGCAGCAGATGTATTTTTTCCACACATATCTCCATTATTATTGAAAATGACCTCCTCATGTATCATCAGCTTAACAGAGTATTTGTACACAAAAATATGTGAATAAAAATCATACAATGAATCCTATTTTTTCAATTTTTATGATTATATTCTTTACACAATTCAAATTTCAAACTAAGCATTCAATCCTCCTCCTCCTTTGAGGTCGAAAACTCTTGAATCGTAGTCATGAATGATAGATCGACTTCCAATCACCTAATGTAAAAGGCTTGTTTCCTCTGTTCATAATCATTGTTATTAGATTAATTTCTAATTTCCTAATGAAAGCTTTTTCACTCCTATTATTTTAAAAAATATATTAACATATTCATATCTTCTCTTAGAAAGTGGACTTTACTCTAACTCAATTTCCGACTTGACTAGGTGAAGTTTGCACTTAGTTATATACTATAATTTGATCATATATCCCTAGTATCTCTAGCAGATATGAGATCTCCAATACACCCCTCGTGTTGAGAATTAGACATCTCAATCGTGTGACTAAATATTCTTGATAGTAGGTAACAGTCACAACAAATTTCGTTCAAATAGGCTCAAATACTATCTTAGAAAGTGAACCTCAAACCTAATTCAACCTCACAAAACAAGCTTATAACATGAGGTTAACACTCACTTGTATACTATAAGTTAGTCTTATCTCCAATTGAGAATGTCCAACATCTTTAAATTCTAAAAATTGTGCTATTTTGCACTGTTATAGTACTATAACTAGCTCATGCAACACAGACTAAATTAACTTAAACTACATGAAGAAACTAGCCAAAAACAATCAACTATTAAAGGAAAGAAAAACTTACTTAAAAGTACAGATAGGATGAGGAAAAGGATCCCAGCACATGAGTAAAGTATCAATAGCTTGCAGCGATGAGGGTACACGGGGAATAAGCATATAGCCAACGTTAACACAGGCCAGAAAAATGAGAGGAGTGTCTGCCAAAGTGGATGGCGTTTTGCAAACGTCCATGCAAAGAAAGCATCATTTTCAGAAAATGCTTGTTCCTGAAGACAATCAAATTTTGTTAAATTCAAGCACAAAAATAAACCCAATCACATAAACTACGGCAGAGAAAAAACCCACATCGTGATAATTTTAAAATTGGAAATGCACTTAAACTCCATGAATACCTTACAATGTTCATATATTTCTTCCCTGAAGTTGTTTTCTTTATTTTTTTTCAAGATAAAAAATATACTGAATTGCAAAAATATGTAAGATAAAAATACAATTGTTTCAGTATATGATGCATCATACACATAGAGGTAGCAAAAGAATATACTTATCTATGAATGCACCACCAACTTATAACGTAGAAATTGAAAAACCAGACACCCACTAATGCAAACAAACCTATTCTAGATAAAACCAAAATGAATATATCAACACCACAAAAAATTGAATGATTCAATCAGCAACATAGTTATCAATCTAGTACAATAGCAAGTCGCACCCAAAAATATTGTAGCAGTATAGAATGTGGCACAAAACAAATGAAATTCAGCCAGAAACAGAAGGAAATGTCGCAGCCACAGGAAAATGAATACAGTCACACGAAAACTGTCAGAGAAGAGGCCCCTAATAACAGTGAGAGGGCATCCTTCTGAGCTCAGTGTGCGTGCTCCAAAACTGAGTGTGGGAAACCGTAAAAGGCCTAGCTTTCATTTAAGGTTGGAAAAAGGAGTAAAATCTTATTTGGCACCCTAGAAACCCAAAAATGACGCTGGAAAGAGGCTAAACATTCTAGCCTGTTTTTTAGTAGCAGCCTAAGGATGCTCCACTCCACAACAGCCTTATAGCACCAATATTAATAACTATGAATTTATCAAGCTATTGAATTCTCAAAATAACAGAAGTAACCATATCAGACAGAGGCAAACCAAAGGTCCATTTAGAATGACCAAAAGTTTCCAACATGTAAAGCTTCCCCGTTGATTTTCCCCTTTTACATTCGACTACTTACCAAATCTAGTTCTCTTAAAAGCCTTCAATCAATTTATCTTAGACTTTTCTCATCAACCATTCTCAGTTCCACCCCTCATCCTGTAGAAGTGATCTGAGAACTCTAGCATCAAGACCTGAGAAACCAAACCTACCCACCCACCTGCCCGGATAGCAATAAAAAAAAAAAGGTTCGATGAACAGCTTGTGGGGGTAAAAGAAACGTCAAACAGGTCAATAATGCAGAGCCAGAAATTTCTGAGATATTGACAGACTACATTCAAGCACATACATGTTGAACTTTCTGATATAATCATTGCAGCTCAATAATTGCAGAAAGAAGGCTCAAACCAAGAGTAAACAACACTAACAGGGAAAATTTCCAAATGAGCAGGCCAGGTAGACAACTTTTTCTTCCCAGGACGAACAGTTTTTACAACACGATCACAGCGCACTAAAAGATTTTTCCCAAGTAGAATGTTGGCAATCTCCTCTGTCTCTAAATTCCTATCTGATTCTAGAATATCCTTGAGCTCCGGATTGTTTTTCAAGAAGCTCACAAAATCCTTCCCTCTAAAATACTCAACACGAGTCTCCTGTAGAACAGCCCATCTCGAAACCAATTCCTTGTGGTCTCTAACCTTCTCAGCAAACACCTGGAACACATCTTTCTTGACAGCTTGTTTCTGAAAACAAAGAAACCCCAACTCAGTCACAAAATAACATAAACAGCTCTTTTATCGGTAAATAAAAGAGGCAGAATAGCAAAAATCGAAGCCTAAATCAATAATCAAAACGGGAAATGACATTCTACAAACGGGAACAAATAAAAAAAAAATAGACATTTCAGCATATATCGAAGCCTAAATCAATAATCAAAACTACACACACCAGATCAAATGTCAATAAAAACTCAACCTGGCTTGCCAAATTCTCTTTTGCCATAAAAAACACTAGTGAAATTGAAAATGGGGAAGAAAATATTACAATCACAACAAAAACCCTATTTGGAGAAATTAAAAAAAAATTGAGCTGAAAACATGGCACTATCACACACTCACGCCAAAAGTATAGTGCTTAACATTCTTCCGCGGTTACAATCAGTACATTACCGAAAGCCAAACCCCCAAAAAAAATTGAAACCCAAAATTTGATCCGATGTGTGATTTGGTGACAACGAAAATGAGAAGAAAAGGCGTAGAGTGAGATTAAGAATGAGAGAAAGATAGGAGATAGAGGGATTTGGAAGTGGAAAATTGAAGATGGGAAATGAAAACCCTAACCCTAGGAGGGACGTCGGAGGCGGGATCTGGTGCGGAGGAGCGTCGGGGCCTCTTCTTGTCACCTGCGCCTCCCGAAGACTTCTTCATTTTCTTGTCTCTGTTACCCTACTCTTTCTCTCTCTCCTATTTTTCTAACATTTTATTCACACTCTTCTGAATCTTTAGATTCAACTTATACATGTCCAAAAAGAATATCTTCAAATTCAAGTGTAATTTAACTAAATTTTTGACAAACAATTATACTTATATTTGACGTTTATTATTTTAAATATTAATTAAATAATTTAAAAAAATTACAAGTATATATATATATATAATACTATAAATTATTTAATATAAAATAATATTATTTTCTTTTCTCCACGAAAAAAATCATAATTACATAAACATGCAGTAATAACAAGATACATTTAAAAAGTTATAAAAATATTAAAATTAATTTACCATAACAATAATAATTTAAGATAGAGATAACTAATGGAATGGGACAAGATAAATACGCATATACCTAGAATTATATAATCAAGTGTTATTTATATAGGTTTACGAGAAAAAAATAATAATATACATTCACGGCTTCATTTAATTGCAAATTATGTGAGAAAAGTATTGGTTTGCTATTAATTATTTTAAAAGTTATATTGGCAGTTTTTATTTCGCTGACAGTATAAATTTGTCACTTCATCTTCAATAAAATCATAGTTTTGTTGCATTTAAAAGATTGAAAAAAATACGTATTCACCCATGACAAATTTGTTAACTTATAATAATTATCTTAACATATCAAGTAATATAAAATTTCTTTCTTTTAATTCTTTTAATTATCATATTTCTTAACTGAGAATGATAGACATTAATCTTAAAGTATCAGAACATGTTTAAAATAATATATTCTTACAACTATACGATGCTTTTACAAGGTCGATGATCTTCTGTGTTCAGGAGATATGATGTGTCTCCTAATACACTTTAACATTCAGATTAGTAAAGTAACAAATACGATAAAGAGTAGCATGTATAATTTAAGATTTTCACATATTTATGTTATTATATTAGACTTTTATTTGTATAGGATGTATAGCCAAAGGGTGTTCATGCATTATTGTACATTTTTAATACATTTTTCTATAATTAACATTTTACAAATATGAAAATATTTTATCCATTATTGCACCGAAAATAACAAAGAGTTGCTAAATTATTGGCAAAAAAAATAACTAAACAAATGTTGTGAATGATTGAATTTTAAACTTTCACAAATTTTACATATGACAATACTAAAATTATATATATATATATATATATATATATATATATATATATATATATATATATATATATAAAAAAATAATTATATAATTTGGTCTCTATTTTAGGTTGTTACGTTTTGATTTTCATTTTTTTTACTTTAATTTTTATTTTTTAAGACTCAATGTGATATCTTCTATTAAATTAGAAATATCATTTAAAAAGTGTCGTGAAAATATATATTAATCACTTGAAGTCCTTCCACTGGTCCAACAAAGGTTATAGACTATGGTTATTTTAGGATTTACTCAACCGTTATAAAATTGTAGTATATCAAATTGTAATTTAAAACAAATATCTCAGATTACGATTGGAATCATAATTTTTATTTATAGACCATGACTCTTGTACAAGGTCGATTCAAGATTCAAGGGTAAAGCAAGTAAAACACTCGCTAATTATAAAATTATGTCTAAAAAATGCCTCAATTATTTTTTTACTTATATACCCATATCAAATTAATTATAAAATTATGTTTAAAAAAATGCATCAAAAAAATATTTTATTACTAATATAGCACTATTAAATTAATTATAAGTTGATGTTTGAGAATAAAATTTAATTAAATTATTATTAGTGTGTTATTTTTTATTGGTATTAAAAATGATGATTAATGAATTAAAACTTTTATTTAGTAAATTATGATTTTGTTTATGAGAAAAAAATGATTAGTTATCTTTATTCTCTTATAATCAATTCGAATTTTATTTTTTTCTCTTCTCTTTTTGTCTATGTGACTTATGTCTCTCCTTACTTTCTTCTCTTACAAGAGTCATTTTTTTAAGGTTTTGCTAGATTACATTGTTTGAATATCATATTATCCATGTAAACCAATTTTTTCATCCTCATATTTGGCTAGTATGTTTTTCTTTTCTATTTGTGTTGTTGTTTTTGTTCTGGTTTGAATTTGTATGTGAATTAGAAATGTGTTTTTTTTTTCCAATTTAAAATTTCGGTGTTTTTCGATTTACGAGTTTCGGAAGTTTTTTTGCATATATCTTAACGACGAACTTGAATTTTTTTACAAAACTATTACTTAGATTAGTGTGTTTAGTCTTTTGATGGATAATAGATTAATTGGAGAATAATTCAAAGTTGGATTTTTTGTAGAAAGATAATTCAAGTTCAGAAAAAGAAAGACTTACCATCAAGAGTTGAGAAGAACAATAATTTGTTTTAATTATTTGTATTAATGATTAATCTTAATTAAACTCTGCAAGTTTGTGAAAAGTGTTAGAATTGAGAAGGAAAAAGATACCTGAGAGACTTCAAGATACTATAAATCTACTTAGAAGTTTACTTTCTTGACAACCATAACCAAGTTTTATTGTTTTAACTCATTCATTTTATATACTTATCTTTAGTACTGTTTTATATATATTATAATTTTTATTTTATATAAGATATATAGATATGTCAACTAGAAAATTTGAACAAACTATTAAAAAGTGTAAAAAAGAGGAGAATTGAGGCTTTAATTGCATCGCATAAAGGAGTTATGAATAAATTTATAAAAATAAATAAGAAAAATGAATTAAGAAATGATGCTTTTTGAATGAACAAGATAATAACAACATAGGTACAAATAAAAACAACAACAATAGAGAGAGTAGTAGTTAGAGAGAAATAGTTAATGACGGGGATAATTCTGATTTCAAACTCATGGTAACGAGGAGGAGATTAAGAGACTAAATCATGATTGTACTCTTGACAAAAGTATATACATCAAAGCCAATGGTAGAAAGAAATTTCTTAAAGATAAAGATAAAAAAATATATTTAAAAGCAACAATATCTCAAAATAAATTAAATGTTTTATTATCTATTAAAAATTGTTAAATTAAATTAATTATCACAATTTTAGGTCTTCCAAACTCTTGAGTCAACGAAACCAAATGTAATTTCAAATATACTTCAACCTTAATATAATTAAAAAAAACGTTAAAATAAACACCAAATAGATTTTTTACGATACAGCAATACTATATACTTTTATTATTATTTAATTATAAATATTAAATATGACAAGACCAAAGTGCCCTTTAAGATATCTATATATCACACATGGAAGGTTGGATTTGATTAAATTTGAGTAAATTCCTTACCAATTCCAACAAAAATATCTTTAGATGAATTGAGTTGGATTTCTCTATTTTTCTGGTAAAATTTATAATTTTAAAATATCTATATTATACTCTTCTCTAAAAAAACAATTTATTTAATATTTAAATATTTAAATAATTTAATATGTCATCACATTTATAAAATTTTAGTTGATTAGAATTCACCTAATAAAAAATCACTGTGCGACAAACAATAATACTAAAAAACATAAAATTGAAAAGGTCGGTGTCATGAACACCAAAGGTAAAAGACACAACATTATCTTCAATTTCAATGGTTGTGTGTTGTGTGTTAGATATTTGGGGTGAGTGAAGGAGCAGTTCCAGTTTCCATTTTCCATTTTCAATTTCAAATGCTCTCATCCATGCAACTTCTTTGCTTCTACCAGCAGCCACCATCATCATCACTGTTTGTTTTGCACACTAATGGAGCCATTTTCAAGAACAAGAGGTTCATCACAAACCCTTCTTCTTCTTCTTCTTCTTTCAGTTCTTGTTCTGGGATTGTTCATGCATCATTGAAGGAAGATTCACAGTCACAGCAATATGAAGTAGAGCCAGAAAAAGCCAGAGAAGCACTCAAAAAGCTTGATGAACAAATGCAGTCTCTCTCTAGTAAAAAACTACCCTCCAATAATGCTCCAAAACTCAAGAGTACTCTCTCTCTCACTTCTTTTCTTCTTTATATCTTCAATCCATTTCTGAATCTTTTTCTGCTTTGAATTTTTCAGTGATTGATGATATATATTATATGATTTCCAGTGACCCCATGAGAGAAAATTTTGAAATTTAAGTTATTTTACAGTGTTTTTAAGGTGTAATTTTTCTGCTATTCAGTATGATTCTTGACCTGCATATTTTTCATTATTCAACCTTTTTCAGTTCCAAAAGTGAAGCTTCCCACAGAGCAGAGAATTGACAAAGACAAGTTAGAAATTTCAGATTCGTTTCTTGGAAGTGTAGCTGGTGTTCTGATTCTCTTCACTATTTTCTATAATGTTCTGTTTTATACAGTGATTAAGCCTTCCATTGATGGTTCATAACATGTGGTGCTGGTGTGTGTGTATACATAGAAAAAAGTAGAAGAGAAAAGCATAAACTTTTTATAGCATAAGAACCTCATTTCATTTTATATGTATATGTATATGATATGATATGAAATGCAGAGTTGGACTGTATCAGTGTTCTGAAGATTAGAGATTCAGAATTTGGATGCCATTTTGGAAGAAATCACTATTTCATCTCACTTCTTTGAGTTTTCTACAGCATTTACACACCACTCCATTCAATTAAAAGGTAAAGTAAAATTAGAATCTAGAACTTGTAAGAAATCTGATGTTAATTAGAGATAGATTTTATCTTACCAAAGAGTTTGGTTAGACTAAATTAAGTTTAAAATCCTTTGAGATTATAATTTATTATCTAAAGTTTTAATTTTATAAGGTGGACTCAAGGTGTTTTTGGATTGGGAAAAAGATAATAGGGAGATGAGGTGGATGAATTCGAGGGAATATAGAGAGAATTGTGGTGTTGTTTATTTTAAAGGATGAATAAAGGAATTTGGAAGAAAAATTTGTGAAAATTTATAAATAATTTAATTGATGTGATGGATAAAAAAATATTTTAATAGATAAAATGTGTAGATTACTATTTTGTGCTTATGATTAAAATGAATATACAATAAAAATGTAAATGATATTATTAATAGGGTTAAATATGTTTTTGGTCCCTCAAGTTTGAGCGAAATTTGGGTTTAGTCCCTCATAAAAATTTTTGACCAATTTAGTCCTTCATCTTCCAAAATGCGTGAATTTAGTCCTTTTAACCAAATTTTGTTAAGTTTATCTGACATTTCAAGCGCATTTCATAATAGTATTTAAATTATTTATACTGTTTGACACATTTTTGCTTCAATGTTAACTTAAATACTATCATGAAATGCGTTCGAAACGTCAGACTAACTTAACAAAATTTGGTTAAAAGGACTAAATTCTCGCATTTTGAAAGATGAATGACTAAATTGGTTAAAAATTTTGATGAGGGACTAATTCTAAATTTCGCTGAAACTTGAGGGACCAAAAACATATTTAACCCTTATTAATATAACAATAATAATTATCGTTGTATTGTTATTATTATTATTAATTATAATAATTAATATTATTATTATTATTGATATAATTGTTACTATTAATAATAATATTATTGTTAATGTGATTATTATTCTTTAAAATTGTTGATATTAATAATTAATATTATTAATTTTTAATATTATAATTAATATTAGTATTATTAAGCGTAGTTGTTTTTTGTTTGTTGTTATGGATTTCGTAATTCGTTCAACATGTCGGTGAAGCTTTAATTTAAAACGAGGACGAAGTTATTTTTGGATTTATGTGAATATGGATGTTATTATAATCTTTCCATTCATGTTGAGCAATATATTTGCATCCGTCCCTTTTGTTGGAAGAGTTGTTGTTCATAGGATTTTCAGTTGAATTACTTTTTTTGGTAGAAATAACCATGATATAATGGGTTTTTTGGTTACTCGTTTCGGTTTCTGTAATGAGCTATATGAAGCCACTATTACCATTGAATAAAATCAGGCTTTAAGAAGTACAATTAACAATTTTTGACCGTGACACCATGGGCTGCTTCTTAGAACTCCAAGCAACTAAGCCATTTTAGGCTGAATTTATTTTTGCATAACCATTTTCATAGCTTGTTGATGCATAATTGTTGGAACTTCTATGAAACGAGTCACCAAACTCATAACATACATTAGGCTTGGCCTAGTGGCAATTAAGTAACTAAGACTTTCCACCATTTGCTTATATGCAGTAGCATTAACCTTCAACCCTCCAACATTCTTTGTGAGCTTACACCATAGAAAGATTGGATTTTTGACAGATGAGCAATTTTGTAATCCAAATCTTCTCAGCACTTCATTAGCACACTTCCTTTGACAAATAAAAATACCATTTGAAGTTTGTGTGACTTCCACGCTAAGAAAATATCTCATGCATCCGAGATCAGTCATCTCAAATTCCCTTTAATTGAGCTCTTACTCTTCAAAAATTTTCTCACTCTTTTATGTAAAAATGAGGTCATCTACATACAAATTCTCAATAAGAACACATGTCTCCCATTCATTCTCTATAAACAAAGTGTGATCATTTGTGCTTCTTTCAAAACCTTCACAAAGTATGATTTTGTGAGGATGGTTCATCCAGAACATCCCTTCCAATCCATTTGTGCAAACACTCTCAAATGCTAAAAAACAAACACATCATCACACAACCGTCCATGCCTACGATTCATCCCTTAATCCAAACACAAGTTATAAGTCAAGACTAAATTATAATGCAACAATTGAGTTAATAATATAATTCAATAATGCACAAGAATAAAAACTTACTCAAAACCGAAACCAACCTCTCTTGAAATAATTTTTCATAAAACATTAAAAATTAGTCCATCCATTTCAAGTACTAAAATCATAAAAAAAAACACCTTTCATACCATAATTTGTTTCCACAAAGTCCATATTCATTTATCTTTGAAATGTAAATAAAATTACAATTAAAATATGGAATATTTCATCTCTAAAAATTTAAGTCGTAAATTCTTACCAATAACTAAAATATAAAGATTATAAAGCTTAACTAAATTTTTCCAAACCATATCATGCATTAAGGGTTTTAAAAGGGTTAAATATGTTTTTGGTCCTTTAAAATTTATTGAAAATTGAAATTAGTCCATCTTCAAAACTTTGAACCAATTTTATCTCTCATCTTTATAATACGCAAATTTAGTCATTTTAACTAAATTTTATCAAGTTTATTTGACGTTTTAAACATATTTCTCAACTAACATTAAAATGAAAATGTATCATATGATGTAAACAACTCAAGTGCTATCATGATATACATTTAAAACGTCAAATAAACTTAATAAAATTTGGTTAAAATGACTAAATTCACGCATTTCTAAAATTGGAAGACTAGATTGTGTCAAAGTTTTGGAGACGAATTAATTTCGATTTTCATTGAAAATTAAAGAATCAAAAATATATTTAAACCAATTTTAAATAATGTACACAAAAATCTAAGTTACCTATCGTTTTAAATATATACATGCAAATCAATATCCAGCCTACCAACCCATTTCTTCTTCACACTTAAAAGAAAGAAATGTGAAGAAAATAACTTACCTTCTCTTATTTAATTATGGTGTGCAATATGCTAATCTAGATATTTAAAGGATTTAACTTAGAATTTTCAAAACCTATGAATCATAAAAAGTTTAGTTTTTGAGAAAAAAAAAAGAAATGATGGAAAAAGAATTACTAAGCCAAAAATTAATTAGTTCTCTCTTATATAAGGGTTAAATATAAGGTGGTAAAATGGGCCACGGTCGTGGGCCGGTTTAATCCGTTGCTCTGTTTTGGCCTGATCTGCCAAATTGATAGACAAAAGATAGGTAAGTCCGCTAGCCTGTTTTTTAAATTTAAAAATTAAAATAAAAAATAATTTAAAAGATTAATTTTTCTAAATAATATTTTTTAAAGATGTAAATAGATAATACTATTGTAATTTAAATCATTAACAGTTACAAATTAAATTTTAATTATTAGTTTAATAGTAATTTAACATAGAAATCTAATATTTATTTTAATTAATTCAATTAAAAATATTAACTAATCAATTAAAAACTTACAAAATATTTATATGTTTAAATATGATTTTAATACTCATTTATATGTATATTTATAAACAAGTTTTAAAAGTAAAAAAAAAAAAAGGTATCCGGCAAGCCTTTCAACCAATCTTATGGCGAGACAAGTTACACCTGTTAGCCTGTTTAGTTTCGTAGGCTAGGCCGACACGCCTTGTTTTTGGCAGACCAAGGTTGACGGGCCAAAATAGGTCCGATTGACCTTAAATATCTTTCTTAGTCCTTAAATATTGATGCAAAATTATAATTTATGTTCCAACCTATAATACAATTTAGTCTCAAAACTTTAAAAGTGAAAAAATATATTTCTCCCAACTTAGCTGCATTAAATTTTATTTGACGTATTAAGCCACGTTTTATATAAAAAAAATAATTTTACATTTAAATTTAAATTCAAGGAGGGATTATAAAGATCTTAAACCCTTTTTATAATTACATTGTTGATAACAAAATTATGCGTGTGTTTTTTTTCCTTTTTTATATATTTTAGATAAGTAATTGTAGAAGCATGTAATATGTTGTATTATTATGGATAATGATCATTTACTATCACATTTTGACAACATTTTGACTCCATGACGTGGCGAGCTGACGTGGTAATGATTTTGAAATTTAGTGAGTAAATTACGTGGCATTTGTTTTTGAAATGAATTAATGTAAAATTAAAAGAGAGTATGGCTCGAAGAAACCCATGTGAAGTGCGGTCTCTCTGCCATTCAAAGTTTCCATTTTGTTTTTCCTTCCATCTTTGTGTTTTCTGCAGTGCTCTTTCTCATTCTCCTTTTATTCCAGTAAATGTTTGTGTTCATGCATTTTGATTGAAGTCCATCTAAAGCAAAGAGAATGCAAATGAGTTGTCTGTCGCGAGAAGGAGTAATAGCAGAGGAACAGAGGTGTCTGTTTTTAGAAGAAGGAATGGCAGAGGAACATAGGGTTTCTCCACCATAAAAAAGCGAAGGTTTCTGTGCCCAGTTGGCAGTGTTGTGGGGTTTGTGGTCTTGACCATTAAAGTAAGAAAACAGAAGCGGTAGTAAGGGTAGGGAGAAGAGTATTGTCTCTGTCGTTGGGGTTAGGGAGAACAGGTGGAGGTGGTTGCTGTGTCGTGCAGAGGAGCAAAGCGAAAAGACATGAACTTGAATTGCTATTCTTGAATCCCTAAGGCGAAGCCCCTCCTCCGTCACCCTCTGTACAAATTTACAATCTTAGATCACTCATAAGGGAGAAAATATGTTCACTACCTTTAAGAAATCATACCATGCTAATAAATTGTTTTCAAGGTTAAATAATATTCGGGTGGTTTAAAATGTGATAACTTGTCCAAATAATCCAATATCACATGATCTCATCTCACTGTAACTATTACTTGGTGACCAATTAACAATTAAATGGTGACCAATTTATCCATTTTTGTACAAGATCACAATCTCAAATTACTCATAAGGGAGAAAATATGTTCATCGTCTTTATACATGCTAATAAACTGTGTTCAGGGTTAAATAATATTCGGGTGGTTTAAAATGGGATAACTTGTCCAAATAATCCAATATCACATGATCTCATTTCACTACAACTATTACTTGGTGACCAATTAACAATTAAGTGGTGATCAGTTTATTCTTTTTGTACAAGATCACAGTCTCAAATCACTCACAAGGGAGAAAACATGTTCATAGCCTTTAGGAAATTATACCATGCTAATAAACTATTTTCAGGGTTAAATAATATTTTGGTGGTTTAAAATGGGATACATTGTCCAAATTATCCCATGTCACATACCTCATTTTCCTGCAACTATTACTTGGTGAACAATTAACAATTAAGTGGTGACATTCTTATCACTTCTTGAACAACATCAAAATATCATATCACCAATGGGTATAAAATATGACCACCACCTTTAGAAAGTCATACCATGCTAATAAATTGTTTTCAAGGTTAAATAATATTCGGGTAGTTTAAAATGAGATAACTTGTCCAAGTTATCCAACATCACATGACCTCATTTCACTGCAACTATTACTTGGTGAGCAATTCACAATTAAATGGTGACCTGTTTATCCTTTTTGTACAAGTTTACAATCTTAGATCACCTATAACGGAGAAAATATGTTCACCACCTTTAATTATATTATATCAAAAGTTGTTTAATGTGGCATTAATTGGCCAAAATAGCCAACAACACATGACCTTATTTGACTGCAAATTTTATGTATTCACCACTCAATAATTAAGTTCTGACCTCTGCTCATATTTTTTGCACAAAATCAAAATCTCATATTTTAGAAAACCAATTTTACTTTCTTCTTCACCATAAAAATATGGTTCGCACACCTTATAACAACATAACTCAAACTATTCAATACACAAAATATGAATCAAAAACACAAACTAATGCAAAACACATGCAACTAAACTTGATCCAAAACTACAAAGGGAGTCATAACCCTAAAGGCACAACATCAAAAACAATAATCCTTCAACCAATTGGGTTTGAGATTGCGTTAGGGTTCAACAATAAGATAGAAACTTCGGAAAATAGGACCATAGAAATTCGTCTTCTCCCACACCCTATTCTGGATTTAACTTCAACCCTAGGTTCACCAAAATGGTCGCGCTTCACCTCTTCTCCCAAATCACTTCAACACGAAGAAAAATCTCTTCTCCTTACCACTTGTGATAATGCGCGAGAGAGAAAACACAACAAATCTTCCACCTAACTCGTTCTCTCTTTCCCTTCCTTGGTGAAACAATCAATTGTTTCGCCGAGACAGTAAAAATGTTCGAGCATGGTAAAAGACTTTATGCGAGAGCCACTTTTTTTTTTTAAATTGAAACTGTCACCACAATTTTTACCTAAGTTCTTTTATTAAATAATTTTAAATTAAAAAACAAAATCCACGTTTGCAAGCCATGTCAGGAAGTCAGCTTGAAGTTAAAAACTAGTAATTAACATACCATTATCCTATTATTATTAGGTTAAAATACCTTTTTGGTTCTAATTTTAGTCAAGTTTTTTCAAATAAGTCCTAATTTTGGTTTTGTGTTCAAATAGGTTTCAATTTTCGTCAATTTTATTCAATTGGGTCCTTTTTTGCTAACATCGTTTAAATCATTAACGACCATGAACAGTGACTGCCACGTGTCACTTCGTGGTTTTTTTGAATTATTTTTATTTTTATTTTTATTTTTTTTAAATGTTTTTTTCAAAATTTTTAATTTTTTTTAAATTTTTTTAAATGTACACGTGTCAACCCAAGAGTGTGACACGTGTCACTTCGTAGTCTTTTTGAATTTTTTTTAAAATTATTTTAATTTTAATTTTTTTTAAATATCCACGTGTCAACCCAGTAGCGTGCCACGTGTAAAAGTCAATGTTCTAAATTCAATTTGGTCCCTATATTTGTTATTTTTGTTCAATTAGGTCCCAATTTTTGTTAACATTGACCAATTTGGTCCCTCTCCAAATTAAAACCAAATTTAATTTTTATATTAAAATTTATTTTTTTATTAAATATTTTTATATAATATATTAAAATTCACATCATTATAACTTTGATATAAAAATTAAATTTAGTCACATTTTTGATAGGGACCAAATTGGTTAATGTTAACAAAAATTGAGATCTAATTGAACAAAAATAACAAATATAGAGAACAAATTGAATATAGAATATTGACTTTAACACGTGGCATACTACTGGGTTGACACGTGGACATTTAAAAAAAATTTAAAAATTTTTAAAAAATTTAAAAAATATAAATAAAAAAAAAAAAAAATTCAAAAAAACCACGAAGTGACACGTGACAGTCATTGTTCATGACAATTAATGATTTAAACGGTGTTACCAAAAAAGGATCCAATTGAATAAAATTGACGAAAATTGGGACCTATTTGAACACAAAACCAAAATTAGGACTTATTTAAAAAAAATTGACGAAAATTGGGACCAAAAAGATATTTTAACCTTATTATTATTATTATTATATATATAATTTTTTTTCATTTATTTCCATATCATCAATATTTGTAGTTTTGAATTTTTTCAATCTCTATTTTTTGTCTATTTTGTTAATTTCAGTCATTCATCTCATTTTTAGTGTTTATTTTTAATCCCTTTAGAGAAATATTAAAGAGTAAACGTAAATTATTCACATACTTAAAAATAAAAACAATAATATTTTCAGAATTATTTTTAAAACAATTTTATTAAAGCAAATAATATATATTAATCAGCAAAAATATTCAAGCTCAATTTTCTACAAATTTCTCAGGTAAAAAGACAACACTTCATCCCCTTGTTCCCCACCTGTGCGTGAGTTTCCACTACAATCATCACACACTGCTCACAATAATCACAGTTACTGCGAATCTTTCTACTCAAGCTTGAGAAAAGTGCTTCCCAGATTCGTTGCTTCCACCATGGAGGAACAAATCCCGTTTAAGAATCTCCATAGCCGAGAGTATTCGGGTCACAAGAAGAAGGTACCCTTTTGCTCCCTCTTTCTCATTCATGGTAAACGCGTTCAAAGCTCGTCACTTTCGTGCCTCTTATGCTTGAAACCTTTGGTTTGTGTGGAAAACAAGCCCCTTTTCAATTTTCTGCTTCAATTATGAAATGGGTGTTTTTTGTTTTTTCCCCAATAGGTGCACTCTGTGGCGTGGAATTGCATTGGCACAAAACTTGCTTCTGGCTCTGTGGACCAAACTGCGCGAATATGGCATATTGAACCACATGGGCATGTGAGATTACTCCTCATTGCTCCCCTCTATTTTTGTGTTTGTGGCCCAAATTTTAATTTTGCATTGATATATAATAGCTGTCTGAAGAATGAGACAACATGTTATCTTGTTTAATTTCATTGATTAAATTATATTAGCCTTCGGTCCGGGCCGACTTGTAGGTTGTTGTACCTGATTATGGCTTGTGGCTATGGAATAAAAGTGTCATTATTCACGAAGAGATTCTGTCATTTGATTGGAGAAAGCATAAGTTAGAGTTTACAAAGAATGTAGTAGGAGTGCTGTTTGTGAAAAAATTGAATACCCAAGTGCTGATATCTTGTTTAATAATTTTCACTTTGAAATTACTTTGGGAAGCTTTTTACTTTATGGGGATTAGATAAGATGACCTCTAAAGGATTTGGGTTTAGAGATTTAACCAACGGTTAATCCTTGAAGTATGTTAGCAGAAGGAAGAGTTAAACTTAATGTGGAGATGTATCTAGAGCAGGGAAAGGACTAGAGTCTGTTGGAATCAGTGGATGAGGGTTTTCAAATTGATTACTTCTGTGATCCAAAACGACGGTAATGTTAGAGAGGATGTTTCTATTAGAATTCGATCTTGTTTGATCAAATCAATAATGACATTGTGAACTCTGCATAATCTGAAAGGAAATCCTTACTGAAGCTTTAGGTCAAATGTTTATTTTTCCAGTCTCGTTCAGTAAATGAAACATGATGTTTATTGTAGGGCAAGGTCAAAGATATGGAACTGAAAGGTCACACTGACAGTGTGGATCAGCTATGCTGGGACCCCAAACATGCTGATTTGATTGCAACTGCATCGGGTGACAAGACTGTTCGCTTGTGGGATGCTCGAAGTAAGTGATTATTCAGATACACAGATTATTTTAGAGTGTCATATCAGAAGGGAGGAGATTTATTGTGGCTTTTTATACTTTGGGAGACCTTAATGCATTGCATGGTTATATTTTTTCTTGATCCAATACAAACCTATACCATAATGCACAAATAATTGTTTTTTTTACTTGAAAATATTTCTGTAGGTAAGATACGTGCTTTTTTTGTTAATAGTTGGAAAAAATGCTAATTGAGTTAGCTCAACGGAAGTCTAAAATGATGTAAACAGATTATTTATTATTTTGATGGAGGGCCAGGGAGGGGGCTTGGAAAAGGTTTATGATGTTTGGTTTCTGCAGGTGGAAAATGCTCACAACAGGCAGAACTTAGTGGGGAGAATATCAACATCACTTACAAACCTGATGGGACTCATGTAGCTGTTGGTAACAGGGTATGTGACACAATCCATTTGCTTTAAGCTCTGAAATGCAGTTGTAGTGGTGATTGGATATCAGTACCAACTATAGGCTGTTTTGCTTGAATTGTTTCTTGCTCTAGAATCATTAGATCTGTAGTTATTAAATAGACTATGTCTATGGTTCGCTTGCTGTTTTGGTGTGGTAAAGTTATTCCTTGTTTTGTGTTTAATAGGATGATGAATTAACAATACTGGATGTTCGGAAGTTCAAACCAATTCACAGGCGCAAGTTCAATTATGAGGTATAAACTAGTTTATACTTCATTCTTGTTGTTGGATCCGTTTCTTTCAATTTGTTAAAGCTGTTATTGAGGATAAGAAATGATGTTGGAACTTGAAAATTATGAGTAACTTGTCTTTAATTAGCCTTTACCAGCGTAATTGGTAAAATACATGTTATGTTTGTTTATTCTTGAACTATTGAGCCCATAAACCCATTAGTATATGTTGTATATAAATATATCCCTTTATTTTTTATTTTAAGGGAATACAATTAAGTTTCTACATGGTTTTAGAGCGAGGTTTTTTCTGCCCTTTATTATTAAAAAGATGTCTAGTTCATCCTCTTCCAAGTTCGTGCCTTTTTCTCTGCTTTCACTTCTACTCCAGCCATTGCAACAGAGAAAGTATGGGGTTTATCCATTTATGTTTTGTGGTCCAAGGCTGTTGAGAAGTGGTGTATTGGACAAGGATTGAAGAATCACCTCTACACTAAGCTTGAAGGTGTGAAGAGGATAGGGAAATTTGCTAAAAATGATACTTTGTTGTTCTGCACTCTGATATTAGGCCCAGAAGTTCATTAGTATATTTTTGTGTATAGGTATATCCTTGTACTCTTATTTTTCATTTAAGTGAATAGAATTCAGTTTCTACATGGCAATCTGATTATCTTCACTTTTAGACCTTCCAACCATGTTGAGGAATAGGAATTGAAATTTGCAGTCCAATAAAGGGCTTGGCTTTCAATTCCTTGCTTTTGAAACCTGATGAGTCTTTTAAAATATACATAGTGTTGTTTTTTCACTATATCCACACCAGTGTAAGTCTTTAAGGATTCACCCTGTATGGAAAATAGTGTGGATTACTATATGAACGAATACCATAATGCTTCTACTTCCCATAACATACCCTCACTTTCTGAACTAACCGTATTTTTTGGTTCCTAGCTTTTGTTTTCTTCTCTTTTTGCATTCATCTCAATTGAAGTTCTAACTCCTTCATTATCATTGTTTTTGTCAATTACACCAAACTTATATTTTGGGAGGTCATACGCGTCCATCTGTGATTTACACACAATACTTAAACAGTGTTACATCCTTTATGTTTAGCACAAAGGGAAACATAACTCTATCAGGAAGAATTGATTCCATTGAACTCAATGATTGTTTTTTTCTTTTTCTAGGTAAATGAGATTGCTTGGAACATGACAGGCGAGATGTTCTTTCTAACAACAGGAAATGGTAAGATCATTGACTGACTTGGTACTTTCTAAAACATGAATCTCAACTTGGGCTTTCTAAAAAATAAAGTAGAGGACTTTCTTATATTTTTATTATTACATCTTGCCCTCTCAGGGACTGTGGAAGTACTGTCTTACCCATCCCTTCGACCTCTTGACACTCTCATGGCTCATACAGCCGGTTGTTATTGCATTGCAATTGATCCAGTAGGAAGGTATGTTTCCAAATGTTTGTCATGTCTGGTCTCATTGATAGCATTTCAATTAAAAAGTTAGATACAAATATACAACCATATATCTGACTCTAAATTTTTAATTTGTTGTTTTCATTTCCATCAATTGAGTATCCTTACTTTCCAATAGAAAAAGTTTCTACAAAAGGACGTAACAAATAAATAATGCCATCTTATTCTGGCAGATATTTTGCCGTTGGAAGTGCTGATTCCCTTGTCAGCCTGTGGAACATCTCAGAGATGCTCTGTGTGCGTACCTTCACAAAGCTGGAGTGAGTTTTCAATGTTTGTGTATTCAGCTTTCATTCTTTAGGCTATATTGATTGTTTATCTTGTTTTTGTGACAAATATGGAATGCTTGTTTGTTTCTTAGGTGGCCTGTCCGGACAATTGGCTTCAATTATACTGGGGATTTAATTGCTTCTGCAAGTGAAGACTTGTTCATTGATATAGTAAGTTACACGATTCTCTTTCTTGGTTTCTTTCTTAAATGCTTCTGCAAAAGAAGACTTGTTCATTGATATAGTATGTTACATGACTTTCTTTCTCGTTTTCTTACTTGCCTTCTTTTTTGCTTGTTTTCTTGCTTTCTATCTTGCTTGCATTCTTTCTTTCTTGTTTACTTTCGTTCTTGCTTTCTTTCTTGTTTTCCTTCTTTTGCTTTCTTTCTCGCCCGCTTTCTTTCCTGCTTTCTTTCTTTCTTTTTTGCTTTCTTTCCCACTTTTTTTTTTCATTTTTTCTTTCTTGCCTTCTTTCTTGCTTCTTTCCTGCTCTATTTCTTGCTTGCTTGCTTTCTTGATTTTTTTTCTTGCTTTCTTGTTTCCTTTCTTTTTTGCTTTCTTTTTTGCTTTCTTTCTTGATTTCTTCCTTGACTGCTTTCTTGTTTCCCTTCTTTCTTGATTTGCTTTCTTTCTTGCTTTTGTCTTGCGTTCTTTCTTGGTTTCTTGCTTGCTTGCTTTTTTTCTTGTTTTTGTTTTTGCTTTCTTTCTTGTTTTTGTTCTTGCTGCATTTGTTCCCGCTCTCTTTCTTTCTTGATTCCTTTCTTGCTTGCTTTCTTTCTTGATTCCTTTCTTGCTTTCTTTCTTCCTTGCTTTATTTATTTCTTTCTTTCTTTCTTTCATTCGATCTTGCTTTCTTTCTTGCTTTCTTTCTTTCGTTCGATCTTGCTTTCTTTCTTGCTTTCTTTCTTTCATTCGATCTTGCTTTCTTTCTTGCTTTCTTGTTTCCTTTATTGCTTTCTTTCTTTCTTTCTTGTTTCTTGTTTCCTTTCTTTCTTGCTTTCTTTCTTGTGTTCATTCATGGTTTCGTTCTTTCTTGCTTTCTTTCTTCAACTCTTTCATGGTTTTGTTCTTTCTTGCTTTCTTTTTTGCGTTCTTTCTTGCTTTTTTTTGGCTTGTTTTCTTTCTTGCTTTCTTTTTTTCTTGCTTTATTTCTTGCTTTCTTCCTTCCTTTCTTGCTGACTTGATTGATTGATTGCTTTCTTTTTTGCTTTCTTTCTTGCTTTTTTCTTGATTTTTTCTTGCTTTCTTTCTTGCTTGTTTTCTTGCTTTCTTTCTTGATTGCTATCTTTCTTTCTTTCTTTCTTGATTGCTTTCTTTCTTGCTTTTTTCTTGGTTTCTTTCTCTTTCTTTCTTGCTTTTTTCTTGCTTGCTTGCTTTCTTGTTTCCTTTCTTGCTTTCTTTCTTTCTTATTTTCTTTATTGTTTTCTTTCTTGCTTTCTTTCTTTCTTATTTTCTTTCTTATTTTCTTTCTTGTTTCTTGTTTCCTTTCTTGCTTTCTTTCTTGTGTTCTTTCATGGTTTCGTTATTTCTTGCGTTCTTTCATGGTTTCTGTTAAGATATCTTTAATATCTTATTTTCTGTTTCTATTGTTATTATTCTTCATATGTATTTTGGGCTTAGCCCATATGTTCTTTATTATAAATACAACCTCTATGTGTATTTTCTGCACAAGGAAGATTAATCTTAATCCCTATTTTTCTTATATTCAATATGGTATCAGAGCTGATGGTTAAAACCGGCTCAGACGAGTGCAATATGGTTCTAGTATCGAAAGTCTTCCTGGCAAGGATTCAAAGTAAGCATGTCCCGTTAAGAACGACGGTACAGAAAAAGGCAGAAAAGGAGTACTCGTGGTTGGGAATAAATGAGAAAGTAGAGCACTATATAAATAATAAAGATCCATAAACTCATTGCCTTAAGGTTTTGGGTTGAGAGTGGTGTCAATACTTTATGTTGGTTCTTTTTTTGCTTTCTTTCCAGCTTTCTTTTTGCTTTTTTCTTTTTTGGTTTCTTTCTTGCTTTCTTTCTTGTTTCTTTCTTGCTTTCTTTCTTGCTTTTTTCTTGGTTTCTTTCTTGCTTTTTCTCTTGCTATTGTTCTTGCTTTCTTTCTTGTTTCTTGTTTCCTTTCCTGCTTTCTTTCTTATTTTCTTTGTTGTTTCTTGTTTCTTTTCTTGCTTTCTTTCTTGTGTTCTTTCATGGTTTTGTTCTTTCTTGTGTTCTATCATGGTTTCGTTCTTTCTTACTTTCTCTCCCGCTTTCTTTTTGGCTTTTTTCTTTCTTTCTTGCTTTCTGCCTTCCTTTCTTGCTTACTTGATTGATTGATTGCTTTCGCTTTCTTGCTATTCTTGCTTTTTTATTGCTTTCTTTCTTGTTTCTTTCTTGCTTGTTTTCTTGCTTTCTTTCTTGTTTCTTTCTTGCTTGTTCTCTTGCTTTCTTCCTTTCATTCTTGCTTGTTTTCTTGCTTTCTTTCATTCTTGCTTTCTTTCATTCTTGCTTGTTTTCTTGCTTTCTTTCATTCTTCCTTTCTTTCTTGATTTTTTTCTTGCTTGTGTTCTTGCTTTCTTTCTTGCTTGATTTCTTGTTTCCTTTCTTGCTTTCTTTCTTATTTTCTTTCTTGTTTCTTGTTTCCTTTCATGCTTTCTTTCTTGTGTTCTATCATGGTCTTTCTTGCTTTCTTTCTTGTGTTCTTTCATGGTTTTGTTCTTGCTTTCTTTCCCGCTTTCTTTTTGGCTTGTTTCTTTCCTGGTTTTTTTTTTCTTGCTTTTTTCTTTCTTTTCTTGCTTACTTGATTGATTGATTGCTTTCTCTTTCTTTCTTTTCTTGTTTTCTTTCTTGGTTTCTTTCTTTTTTTCTTGCTATTTTCTTGCTTTCATTCTTTCTTTCTTCCTTTTTTTCTTGATTGCTTTCTTTCTTTCTTCCTTTCTTTCTTGGTTTCTTTCTCTTTCTTTCTTGCTTTTTCTTGGTTTCTTGCTTTTTTTCTTGCTTTTGTTCTTGCTTTCTTTATTGCTTTCTTGCTTTGCTTTCTTTCTTATGTTCTTTCTTGTTTCTTGTTTCCTTTCTTTCTTGCTTGCTTGATTGATTGCTTTCTCTTCCTTTTCTTGGTTTCTTTCTTTCTTTCTTGCTTTTTTCTTGCTTTTTTTCTTGCTTTCTTGTTTCTTTCTTGCTTGTCTTGCTTTCTTTCTTTCATTCATTCTTCATGGTTTTGTTCTTTCTTGTGTCCTTTCATGGTTTCGTTCTTTCTTGCTTTCTTTCCCGCTTTCTTTTTGGCTTCCTTTCTTTCTTGTTTTATTCCTTCCTTTCTTGCTTACTTGATTGATTGATTTCTTTATTCTTGCTTTTCTTGCTCTCTTTCTTTCTTTCTTTTTTGCTTTTTCCTTGCTTTCTTTCTTGGTTTCTTTCTTACTTGTTTTCTTGCTTTCTTTCTTGGTTTCTTTCTTACTTGTTTTCTTGCTTTCTTTCTTACTTGTTTTCTTGCTTTCTTTCTTACTTGTTTCTTGCTTTCTTTCTTTCATTCTTCCTTTCTTTCTTTCTTACTTGTTTCTTGCTTTCTTTCTTTCATTCTTCCTTTCTTTCTTGCTTTCTTTCTTGCTTGTTTTCTTGCTTTAATTCTTGCTTTCTTTCTTTCTTCCTTGCTTTCTTTCTTTCTTCCTTGCTTGCTTTCTTGTTTCCTTTCTTGCTTTCTTTCTTGCGTTCTTTCATGGTTTCGTTCTTGCTTTCTTTCCCGCTTTCTTTTTGGCTTGCTTTCTTTCTTCCTTTCTTTCTTGCTTTCTTGATTGCTTTCTTTCTTGCTTTTTTCTTGGTTTCTTTCTTGCTTTTGTTCTTGCTTTCTTTCTTTCTTTCTTTCTTCCGTTCTTGCCTTCTTTGTTGCTTGCTTGTTGCCTTGTTTCCTTTCTTGCTTTTTTTCTTTCTTGCCTTCTTTCTTGCTTCCGTTCTTCTGATCTTTCATGGTTTCGTCGTTCTTTCTTGTTTTCTTTCTCATGTTCTTCTTCTGATCTTTCATGGTTTCGTTCTTTCTTGTGTTCTTTTATGGTTTCATTCTTTTTTGTTTCCTTTCTTGCATTCTTTCATGGTTTCGTTCTTTCTTGCTTTATTTTTTTCTTGATTTCTTTCTTCCTTTCTTGCTTACTTGATTGATTGATTGCTTTCTTTCTTGGTTTCTTTCTTGCTGTTTTCATGCATTGTTGCTTTCTTTTTTTAATTGCTACTTTATGAAACAGTCAAATGTTCAAACTGGAAGAACAGTGCATCAAATTCCTTGCAGAGCCGCTATGAACAGTGTTGAGTGGAATCCTAAGTACAACTTACTTGCATATGCTGGTGATGACAAAAACAAGTATCAGGCTGATGAAGGTATCATTTTTTTTTTGTGTGCGTCTGAAGTGTTAATTGAAACACAATGACACTGCTAACTTCTGTGCACTTTGGTTGCAGGTGTTTTTCGCATTTTTGGTTTTGAAAATGCTTAGTATTTGTTAAAGGCATATTTTTTTGGTATTTATTTGAGTATGCAAAGAAAGGGAAATGGACACTTGAGAATGGAGGTTGATTTGTATTATGAATGGATTGGATTTTTGGACCATATATGAATAGGGTAAAGGAATTTTTTTTCATTTTTTTTAGTAATTTTAATATTTTTTTAACAATTTATGTTATAGAAGTTATGACCTCCACAGGATAGAGTTATTGATGTAGTTAAAAGTATTGATGATACAATTCTCCAATTAGAATTGAAGATATCACTCTAGTAATCTAGACATATATAATTCGACATCAGATTGTCAATTGTAAAATGCTGAAAAAAAAAAAGAAAGAATTTCAATTTATTTTAATTACGTTTTAAATTATTTGTAATTTGGTAAATCTCCTTAATTAGAGGGACTATCAACTTATAAATTGGTTTCAGTTTGGTAATTAATAGTATCATTCAATCAAGAATTTTGTAACTGTATGAATTTTGTAACTATATTATTAACAGTAAAAAAAACCACCCTATTGATCTGCTTCAAGTTTGTTGCATGAAATGCTCTTATCTTTCCAAGAACAGCACCAAAACCAGCATCAAAATGGCATTAATTTCTTATCTACCAACCTACCAAAAAGCTTTATTTGGGAACAGGGAACACTCGCAGGTTGAACGAACATCAGCCAAAAAAAGACAGAATTTTTTTATATTTATGGGAAATAAGAATAATACAATGTTACATGAACTAAACAAAGAATGAAAGAATTTGTTTATAACTTTGTGTGAAATAAGAATAATAATACAATGTCGTTACATTGAAATGAATTGTAAAAAATTAGATCTTGTACACACACACTTGGCTAGATTTATTGCAAGAGATTGTTCCAAGAAATGAAAGGATGAGTCAAAATTGAAGCAGCAAGCAGTGGTAACTGCATTGTAGATAGAGTTCCCAACATTGTAGATTTGTCAAGAGCACACAAGAGGTGTTACTTCCAGCAATCAGCAACACAACCATCGAGTGAATCCTTCTCAAAATAAACAATGAACTTCAAAAATGTGTCTTCTGTCTCCCATAGGTGGTCCTGTAGCATGAAATATCACATGCTCAAGCCCCTCTCCTTGCAAAATCTGAACTTTGCATTGAAACATGAGGCTTCTCTTTTGTTCAAAAGGGTTCATCGGACCAAATCTGCTTCATTCCCCAGCAAAAGACTAAACAAATGAAACAGACAGACCATAAAAAACAACAGTATTTTCCTCAAATTAAGGAACAAGCTTTACCAAGTATAAAGTTGCCATCTTTAGAAACATCGACTGTGAAAAACCAGAAATGGATTTTGTATGTAAAAATTATTGTAGACAAAAATTGTACCACAACAAGTCCCTCAGCAACAAATTGATGCTCCAAGGAGGAGGCAGATCCATGATCAGAAGCCACAGAGGAGCAACTTGGAAACAGGAAACATGAAACCTGTAAAACAAACAAGGGAAATGGTGAGTAAGTTCTTAGAACACCAAGTGAGTGGTCCCCACTTGATCTCAACACTGGAACTCTTCATCCTCTTTCCACTGTTAGGCTCCTTAGAGAGATCAAAACTAGCCCCTTTCATCCTCAATTCCTGAATGCACCTTGTCACAGCCCTCCCATCACTCTTCTCCCTCTGCAACTGCCCCCACACCTTCCAATACCTGTGCACCTTCACCTGAACAAGAACCACAAACACAAGGGAGGTGCAGAGGGACAACATGGAGGGAAGCCACCACTTGTGGCAAACACTGTGGTGGGCCTGCTGGGCCTCTTGGTGGGCCCTGGCCCATGAAGTGAACAAGAGGGTCAGGAAGAAGCCATGGAAGATGAAGAAGAAAGAAGACAGTTGAAACAGTTCAGCTTTGATGGTGTCCATCCTTGTCTCCTTGTGAGCAATGCGTTTTGCAAAGAGTTCTTCCTCTCTCTGCCATAGCTTCAGAAGCAGAAGGTGGCCTGGACTTTCTGAGATTTCTGTCAAAGGGTGATCCTCTATTGCCTCAATCATGTTGCTTGTCATGGAACACAACACATTCTTGGGATGAAGATGGTGTTCTTGCTCAACTGGGATTTCTACTACATGGGTATCTTTTGTTTCACCCATTGTTGTTATGAGAAAAGATTAAAGTAAGAGAAGAATGTGATAACACAAAGATGGTGGATTGTTCTTGAACAAGGAAGAGGAGAGAAGAAAGAAATGAGAAATTGTTGTTGTTGAGAAAGAGAAAGGGAAAGCGAGAGTTGAAAGTGAAGTAGTGTAATTGAGAAGAGATATCTAACGTTATATATTATTTTGGTTATCAACCGTTACAATGAAGGTTCCAACGGTAACATTTCCCTTTAAGATCTTTCTCTCTCCTTCTGTGCTCACTATTCTCTTTAGTTTAGTACTGTTAATCTCAACGGATACTTCTGTTCACTCACATTTTCTTATTGATTAGTTCCATATAAATTAATTTTATATTTATAACAATTAATTGTGGAAATTGAATTTTGTAACTATTATATATATATATATATATATATATATATATATTAAGTTTTTGTTATGTACACAAACCACACATGAATACTGAAAGTGTTTCATTTTATAATTATAATCATGATTAAAAAAAATTATAATCGGACTCGGAGAAATGAAAAAAAAAAAATTAGAAGAAGAAAAGAAAGGAGAGTATACCATTAAAATTTAATTTAACCAAAAAGTGATTTCAATAAAGCTATAGAAATCTAAAACATTTATTTTTATTATCATTATTACATGTATATTCAAACAATTTTTTCATAAGAAATTAAAAAATAATAATAAAGCAAATCAAATTAGTATTTCATAAGTTAATTAGAAGAAGCTTAACATAAAATAGTTTTAATTCATAAAATGTTTAGTCATTTATTTTATAGACTCTACTTATTTATTATATACTTAATTCCATTTCTCCGTAGTTTTCTTCATTTTTATTAGAGATATGAAAATCGATTTTAACCCGTGAGTCAATCTAGTTAATCATAAGTTTGAGCTGAACTAAGTAAAAAAAAATTCAGCTTTTATTTTTAATGTGGGTTGAAGTGAGTTTGACTCAGTTAATCTACAGATTAAACAGGTTCAAACTGAGTTGAAGGTAAGTTAATCTATAACTCATTGGCAACAACACTTTATTAGTATTTTTTTTATCATTTTTTATAAATTTTTAATTAAAATTATTTACTACTTTTAATTATATAAATCCACAATTTGATATTTTAAAGTACTATAATACTGTTTAATAATATTTGAATAGTTTAGATATTTAATTTATTTGTTTTTTCTGTTGGTCAAGTTAGATGCTTTAATTTTTCAATTACTATCTTTATAATAATATTTAGAAAATTAGGTAAACTCCTTGATTTCACTATTATAGAAAAAAATTCAACACTATTAATCGAGTCAATCCATTTTTATTGTACTATAATAAATATATAAAATAAATTGCAAGAAATAAAACATCCATAAATGAGTCAATCTAATAACTTGTCAACTCTTTATAAAATATATAGAATCGAACTGGTTGCAAAAGTTATGACTTACCAAAATATGAGTTGAATTGAATGACTATTTTTTAACTCAATATATATCAAACAATCCGTGTAAGCCAAGTCTACTTGACACCCCCTAATTTTCATATTCAACCTTATGCTTAATGCTTAATGACACAGAAACAGAAAATGAAATATACATATACAAAGTGATTTTGAATTAATTTTATTAATATTTTAACAATACTTTATAATAAAAATTATCATTATAGAATAGCGCACTTAAATCTATAATCAAATTTATTATTCTAGAATAAGGTTTAAAAAACTTTAAAATATATTATAGAATGGTTGTTATAGAATATAGAAACATCTCTAAATGCTTTATTCCTAAATTTATATAATAATATTTATTGACTGAGTTATTGGATTTATCAGAAAAGCTTCATCAAGAAGACATACTTATTATTGACTTTTATCATACTTTTATTGTAACGACTTTCAAATTCAATTTAGAATAAATATTTTAGAATATATCTTAAGTTTTTTGAAAGGTTACTTTATACAAAAAATTAAAAAATAAGCAATTCTTAATTGTTAAGAATTGACTTTGGATTATACATTTTCATATGTATTTCATAATCTTTATTTTGAAATAAGTTCCTTTATAATAGTATACGATCAAAAGATGTTTAATACATTTTAGATTATATTTTCCAATAACCATACAGACTTTTAAATATCATTTTTGTTATTCCATTATAATGGAGGTGTGGTAGAAAAAACAATTGACCATTCGACTAAGGGAAAGTGGGCTTTACCAGTTTTGGATTATGAGTTTCCCTAAGCAAATGTTATTCGTATTTTTCTTTCTGCATTCCATTATTACTAATTGCACTCCCATACCAACAAAGAAATATTAAGATATCCATTCTTTTCTTCACTGCTCCACTTAAAAAAAAAAAAACTCAAAAGAGAGGAAGTTATTACTAGAAAAAAAAAACCTTTTTTTTTCAAAACGTATTTTAATCGTTTGAAAAATTTGTTTCGAAAAATTTATTCCAAAAAGTGTGTTTTAGAAAACTTATTCTACAATATATTTTTCCTCCGGAAAAAGCTTATTTTGAAATGCATATTTAATGTGTTGTAGAAAACTTGTTTTAGAAGTTGTGTTTCAGAAATCTTTTCTAAAATTTTTGTTTTGAAGAACCTATTCTCGAGATCGTGTTATGAGAATTTTAGAAAACCTAGAACAAATAATTTAGAAATCACTTCTTTTACAAAAGGCAAATTGTCATTTGAAAAATTATAGGGTGTAGAAAGAAAAAAGTCATTTTATTTTTGTTTGTAATACAATGACATGCCAACTCACCCACTTTATATATACTCTTCATTGTTTCATTGTCAAGGTTCAGACTTGACGATGGGACATGCAGAGAATGTCTTGGTTCCTCTAGTGGAGTATTAGAACCCCACCTCCATCCATTAACAAGACAACAAGGTTCAGACTTGACAATGGGGCATGCAGAGAATGTCTTGGTTCCTCTAGTGGAGTATTGGAACCCCACCTCACCCATTAACAAGACGACGATTGTGATGTCTATGAAGAAAATTATGACATGTCAATCACAAAAATTATCTCATGTCATTGAGATATCTTCAATGTTATATATATATATATATATATATATATATATATATATATATATATATATATATATATATATATATATATTAATAGATTAATTCACTCAAATCATGAATCCACATATATTAGATATTTAATTTTTAAACTGCACATGATTGCACGTGATATTATTTAATTGTTTATTTTTATTTTTCATTTTCAAATGTTGAATAAGTTTCCTAGTAAAAGTAAATGTTCCTAGATTTTAAAAGAGAATATCTCAATTAGGTTTTTCTTCTATTAAAACAGTGTTATAAATGTATTTCAAATGAAGAGGAAGGTGGACATGTACACATTTTGGAATAGTTTTGATGGAACTAATTAGCAATAGAAAGACATTGGACAATAGTTTGGGTGAAGAAATGTGTCACTTGATTATCGTAGGATTCTAGACAACATGGAAAACATCCCACAAGTAATTGATGAAAGTTTGAACCTTAATGACAAAACAATGGAAAACATATGTAAAATGGTTGAACTGACATGTCATTGCACTACCCCTGAACCTAATAAAAGGCCTGATATGGGGCATGCCGTGAATGTCTTGGTTTCTTTGGTGGAGCAATGAAACCCCACCTCCACCCATCAACAAAGAGATGGTTATGATGTGATCTATGAAGAAAATTCTGACATATCAATAACAAAAATTCTCTTAAGCCGTTGGTGTG
>Ga0214545_1000119_pt1 | contig 92648 bp, 57 predicted proteins | sample CNSS4metaG_FD_160064 | JGI IMG/M metagenome (GOLD analysis project Ga0214545, IMG submission 160064) | Root nodule microbial communities from cowpea collected in UCLA plant growth center, Los Angeles, California, USA - CNSS4 | ecosystem: Host-associated > Plants > Roots > Nodule | place: USA... | reverse complement strand
ACCAAATTTATTATTTGTATGAATGTTATGCTATTTATAAGTACTAAAATGACTTTTACCACTAAATTTTAATATAAATATCAAATACTTAATTTTTTTTAAACTTTTATACTTAATTACTTTTAATTTTATTAAAAAATATTTTAATTATTAAAAAAAAATTGGGACAAAATTGAATCAGATACACATACTTAGGTACTAAATTGAAACAAAAAGACATATGTGGGGACCAAATCGAAATCAAAACAATGACATCTGATAGTGACACTGACACGTGGCATTACAATGCCACGTGGCACTGACAATGCCACGTGTCACACACAGGGACTTGACACGTGGCATTTTTAATTTTTTAAAAAAAAAATTTTAAAAAAATGAAAAATTAAAAAAAAAATTAAATTTTTTTTAAAAAAAAATCAAAAAAACCACAGATTGACACGTGGCACGTTGACTAACTGTCTGAAAGGGACCTAATTGAAGCAATTTTCAAAAGTTGGGATGCAATTGACACTTTTTTAAAAGCGGGTACTAATTTGACACTCTAGTACCAAACTAGGTACTTTAAGATTAATTAAACCTTTTAAATAACTATTTTACAAGTCTACAATAGTTATTAACATAAGTTTGAACTTAACTCAGAATTAGATGATCAAATTTCTTCTAGAATAGCTTCAAAACATCTTCCTACATGGCCTCCGGCCCCTAGTGCCAGCAAACACAGCATCCTACTTAACTTTTTACTATTCCATTCATCAATTACAATATGCAGAGAAAGAAGAGCAAAGGGTCACATCTGATGATCCCTTAGAAGTCAAAGTTAAAACAAACTTCAAAATGCAAAATATTTGGAAGAAATATGTGTGACTACACAAATTGCAATTTCGACAGCATAATTTAAACAATAAGATGTAAGGAAGTTCTACAAACCTCCAATTGAGACTCCTCAACTTGACCTCCAATTTTTCTCTTCTTAGAAACCAGGTCATCTTCTCCATTAAAGTCATTAGTTTGCCATAGATTGATGGTGCAATCCCAAGAAGCAGAACAAACCTATGCATGAGAAACAAGGAAGAGTAATGTTACAGACTGCTATATTACCGTACTCATAAACCAAGGAGAGAGAGGTGAAGAAAAATAGAAAAGAAAATACGAACCATTTCTCCAGAAGTCTGCACTGCAACACTCTGTACAGCAGACTTATGACCACGCAAGATTTTGTAAGCCCTGACCCTCATAGGCTGGCTTACAGGCTCTTCTGTATTGAGCTTTTATACAAATGGGAAAATATAACATAATAAGCATAAGCACAGCATAAGAAACAGTAGTTTAGTAGTTTCTTTTAGTTACCTTCCATAGCCTCAATGTCCGGTCTTTTGAAGCAGTAGCCACCGTAACAGTTTCCAGACCTGATTATAGTACAGATATTCATATGTTGTACCAATTCAATCATAATACTATATATATTATGGAACAATATTAGGATTACACAGAAACAACAAATGTTGCTATCCCCACCCACTAAAGCACAAATGCTTCAACATCATTTAATTCAGAATGTTTTGGCCGACATGCTTTCTACGTACCCACCAGGATGCATTCCACGATAGGCTTAGTTCAATCATATAAATTGTGTTAATGATCCTCCACCAGCCCCCCCTCACCCCAGTTTTCCATTCAGAAACTCATTCAATTTTGACTACAGTTGTACATATAAATGAAAGTATCCCTTAAGGAAGTTAAAACATTAAAATACTACTAATGACAAATAAAGCATAATATCACAGTCTAACAAAGGAATAGGGAAAGAACAAATATGTAAATAGCAAAATTAATAGAGTGCCAAGGAAAACCAGCCATAAGCTTTATTTTACTGTTAGATATAAACATAATTTTCTCATCAGAAATAGATTGGATATCAATAAAAAAAATGACAACTAGCAATCAGAAAAATGGACAGAAACAAAATTGGCAATATTTAGGAGAATATAATTGTCTTCCTTACCTTCTGGATTGATGATACTGACAGAAGTGATTGCGTCACTATGTCCCTCCAATATATGAGTGCATAATCCAGCACCTTTCCATACCCTAAAATATAATTTAATCATATAACGGTGGAAGCCAAGTAAATGGAGAAAGTAATCAATAATATGATATGCCAATAATTCTAAAAGAACAAAACTGGGTAAGACTCTTATACCTCCCTAAACCATCATAACATCCTGTCAAAAAGAACCTGCAGAAACAGTAACACTCAACTTTAAATTCTTAATGAATGAGATACAGGTAAAAAACCATTCAACTTAGTAAACTAAAATCAAAATTATTATATCACTGAAAATTATAGGTAAACAAACAAAAAGTATTTACAATAATACTAATCATTAATTCAATGGCCAAAACTCTAAAGAACCTATTCACAAAGAGGGTTAGGCTGTTTCCCCTTAATACTGCCACTGTCACCATCACCATCAACCACAATTCAAAATACACCTCAAAATGGGAACTCATGAGTTAAAAAAATGGCTTTACAATAACATTCATTAACCCAATCGCCAAAACTTTAAAAAAACTACTCAAAATTAGGCTTGTGTCCTCTGGCTACTGCCAATGCAAAAATAAACCAAGCAGTAACTACTGCTTCCAATCACTTTTTCCATTATCACCAAATATGGTTAACAAATTGATTGAAGTCAACAAAAACCAATCACACTGACTTAAATTCAACCTTGATAAAATCTTTCACACAGAGAGCCCCGTACAAAATAATGGCATATTACAGTTGCCAGCAGCAGTACCCAACATAAGAGTTAATATAGAATATATTAACACAAACTAAGAAACTGTACAAGTTTTTTAAGAAACTCCATCAAAATATGACACATTAACAAGCTTACCGAGAAGAAGAACCATCAACAGCACTGACCCAGTCATCATGTAAAGACGGGTCTTCCTCCTTCCGTGGGGCCACCGCCCTTGTGTACTCAATTTCCAATATCCTTTCCTATAAATTGACCATTCAAAACAGTCAGTTACCTTTCCAATACTTGATCATTAAAAAAACAGTTAGCTACCTTTCCATAAAACAGTTAGCGATGATTATATTACATAATAGCAAAAGGAAACAATTGGTCAGTTTCCCATGTAAAGAAATAAAGTAAAAGAAATTCGTAATTATTGTTTGCATCCCCAAGATAAATTTCCAATCCATGGAAACTCCAAACAACTCCATAAAAAATGGGTCAACAGTCACTTTGGTTCTAAAAAGAGTAATTTAATGTCACTTTGATCTATAAAGTATTAAAATCTAAAAGAGGCCCCTAAAAGTGCAATTTTTCTATCACATTGGTCTTGACATTAGAAAATGATAAAGTTTACATTTGTACACACAAAACACTATCATTCTGGTCTTTAGACTAAACCACTTGTTGTAATTCTACTTATCTAAACATGTAATTCCCCAAGATATATTTGCAATCCATGGAAACTCTAAACTCCATAAAAAATGGGTCAACAGTCACTTTGGTTCTAGAAAGTGTAATTTAATGTCACTTCAGTCTCTGAAAGTATTAAAATCTAAAAAGTGACCCCCAAAAGTGTAATTTTTCTGTCACATTGGCCTTGACATTAGAAAATCTCTGCTAAAGTTTACATTTGTACATACATAACACTGTCAAGTTGGTCTTTAGACCAAACCACTTATTGTAATTCTAATTCTTGAACTTAAACACTGTCAATCATTTTAGTCGCTGAACATAATCACTTAATTTCATTTTAGTCCCATACTTAAAGAATTTGTCATCTTAAAATAACTCTAAACCCTTGTTTGACTGAGAGGAGGGGGAAATTGAGATTATATGGTGTGGTAGAAGGACCCACAATACCGTTTCTCACCTATCTTCAGTGTTATCAGAACCAAACGGTTATGGACCAGTCAAGGAGGTACTAGATGAGTGGAACACTGATTGAAACAGGAGGTTACTAGTTGAACTGCATGACCCACTATATTATTAAATATATATTTTATATCATAAATAGAGTACTAAAAAATTGTCTTCCATTTTTTAAAGATATGTATCAGTGTAGTGACTATATTGATCTTAAAACACGCATTAGCATCTCTCCCCAATAAAATTTGGAGTTTCCTTTACAATATATCTTAAGAACACATAAGAAAGTAGCAGGGCATGGTAGATGTTGAGCGGATTGGCATGAAGAAAGGGTGTGGTAGGCAGACTGATGTGAAGCATGGCAGTCAGAAAAGTGGTGCACCAAAATACCTTGGACGAGATTAGATCAGACCAAAGGTTCACCAGTTTTATCCCGTTCAGAGTCAGGCTGATGAGGTATTGCCTATTTCTACTCATTTCTCCATCTCTCTCCTCATCTCTAATCTATTTCTCTTCGACAAAATGCTATTGATTACTTTTTTATTTCTTATCGATTTCTATTTCTATTCCTTTCCTACCTAATTCTCTCCTCTTCACCAAACACAGTATAAGTGTTTAAATTTGTGAACTTAAAGATGAAAATAACAATAAGTGTATAAAATAGACACAAACATCAATAGGCAGCTTCAATTTCTATTCGGAAAAATCGCATCCTCTTACTACACACATAAAACCAATGTACATTGTTCACTTTCTGTCATACAGACAATCATACAATTGTAAAGATAAGTAGAACAGGATTTGTAATCATTTCAAAAGTATTACCGCAGAGATTCCCTTAGCCAGAAGAAACTGTTCGAGCGACATCCGCACGAACTCGCCATCGATCAAAAAATCAAAAGGCTCAGGCTGATAATCAGAATCTGCAAAATCAACCACCAAGGAATTTCATCAGTAGTCTTGAAATAACCAAAACAAACACGGCACAGTTTGAAAATGAGATTAAAAATTGAAATTACCGTTGGATTGAATGAGTGCGTTGACGAGAGATGATAGGCCGAATCGAGTGAGGTCTGCAGGGATTGCGATGGCGGTGGACGGAACTATGAACGGCGCATTCAACTTCGTCACGAACCGCACTTGGATCCTCCTCGCGCTCCCTTCGCCATTTTCTTCGTTCATATTCATTTTCGTTTCCTCTCACGCTTTTTATTCTGCAAGGTTAAGGAGAAAACGGAGCCCAAGAAAAGAAGAGCGCCAAGCGACGAGGAAGAAGAAGCAGCAGCTAGGGTTTAACGGTTTTCAAGTTAGCATATTCAGCTGTCCATGGGTTTTAGACGATACTATGCCGTTTGGTAGTAAGAGAATTGGGTACTAAGAAAATAATTCCTTTTATTAGTAGTATAGTATAGGTATATAATTTATAAGTTTATTATTTTATATGACTAATTATTTGAAAAATACGAAAATAATAAAATATAATATATATATATATATATATATATATATATTAAAATAATTATCTAGCAATTACTTTTGAAAAGAGAAATTATTTAGTTATTTTAAAATGAAGAGCAATTATTCAATTACTTATTTTATTAAATACATAAATTGTTTTTTATTTATTAAAATATAAGATTGTTTAATAAAATTTACCAACACAGAATATATATTTTATTTTATTTTATTTATTATGATTCATTTTAATATTAAAAATATTATTAAATATATTATTTACGAATACAGAACATATATTTCATTCACGTGTATATATATTCATTATTTAATTTAATTTGTTATCTAATTATTACTCATAATTAATAACTATTTCTTTTTTATATTTTTAATTGATTAATTAAAACTATATGTTTATAAATAAAAATAATTGTCATTTAAAATATAATATAATTATATTCTTTTTTAATACTACTTAAAAATAATATAAAGAATAAAAAAACCGACTGGTCTCGTACTAGTTATTTTAAAATGAAGAGTAATTTTTCAATTACTTATTTTATTAAATAAATAAATTATTTTTTATTTATTAAAAGATAAGATTGTTTAATCAAAAATATAACACAACAAATTACCCAGTGGTGTATACTCTTACATAATGAAATTGATAAAAAATAAGTATATTCAAAAACTGAATTAAATAATTTATTATTACTATTGTATTTTTTTAATGGAACTAAAGTGTCACGAAATATGTGACTTCTCATAAACTTTAGCCAATTAAAAAAAAAAACTCCCAATGTCAAAATCCAATTTATCTTCTATTATAGAGCTCGAGCTCCCCTATGTTTTCTTTTAGGCTCTAACCATACTCTAATACCATGTTAGAAAGTAGAGTATAAGTCTAACTCAATCCCATAAAATCGGCTTTTAAAGTGAAGTTTGCACTCCAGTTATATATACTATGAAGTTGTTTTATCTCTAGTCGAGGTAAGACTTTCAATAAGACCAAATAATTAACATAATTAATTTGAATATTATCCTAATAATGTCTTAGCTCTTAAACTTTTTACTATCGATACTATTGCAGTGTGATGAGGCCAATATTGTAACATCCAAAAATAATAATAATAATATAAATAAATAAAATAAAAGAGATATATTTTTTTAGTAAGAATATTTTATGAAATTATAATTATCATTTTCATATAATTTAAGAATTATTGAAGACAAATTTAAAATATATCCTAATAAGATTAATTAGATTTTTTTTTAAATCACTTATATATGAAATATATATTTTCAAATTAAACTATAAGATTTTATACATTGGAATTAATATTAAATTATTACCGTATAAGGTAATTCTATTAAAGCAAGAAAAAAAATAAAAATAGAATAAAAGGGTGACAAGTATATAACGCGTAAAAGCTATTAAAAAAATAAAATATGAAAGGATAAAGTAACAATAAATGTTATTCTATCATGTTACTGTGAAGGAAAAAAAATTGCGGACCAATAATACGATTGAAATGGAAGTAGCAGAACTAAAGGAAATGTGGTTAAATTTGAACTAATGTAATCATTACAAATAAGAGTATAAATAGGATGAAGAGGAAGAGAGGAGAGATATTAAGAACGAAAGAAGAAAAAAAGAGGAACAGAAGAAGAAGTTGTGCGTGTGAGAAGGAAGAAAGAAAAAAAAAATTAATATATCATCGAAGTCTTAGTACAACCTTGGTATAATTTCCACGATAAATAAGGTAAGGGGAGGAGACATCTATCATTTTATCTTTTTACTTTGATTATTATTTTTTTATCTGTTTATAATTACTTTAGTCTTTATATTTATCTTAAGTGATGTGTCTCTAACCTCATTCTAATTTATATTTAGTTTTCGTTCCTATTTATTTATTTATATTCATATCTAGTTATGCACTGGTCCTATTTATTCAATTTATATTTACTCTCATTTACTTATTTATATTTATCTCCAGTTACGTACTGACTCTTTTTTTTATTTATATTTATTTTAATTATTCATTGATCCTATCTATTTATTTATTTATTATGGTTTAATATTGAAATAAAATTTATGATAAATAAAGATTTGATTATTGTAGTTGGAGGTATGACCTTGGGGATTTAAACGAGTTAGTATTATTCAAGATAATATGTTTTTGAGTTACTTTTGGCCATGAGCTCATTTATCCTAACTAATCACTACAAAATTAATCAATATCTTTACAAAAGTATAATAAAAATCCAGTTTTATGGAATTGGGAGAATTTTCATTTCATTTCATTTTATTATGATATGTTGTATTTTTTTATGTGATATTTGTCTCACTTCCCTATTTTATGATTGTGTGTGAAAAACAAAATTTTATAACCTTATCATAGATGGCTGCTCAAACATGTTTGATCCCTTCTTTGCCGACAATGTGGCTGTTTTCCCAAGAAATGCATGACAAACCAATGCAGTGAATAATTCTGTAACATTTCAGGGAACGAGAAACTCTACCATTACTTTTCTCTCTGCTCCAAACGCGCCGATTGTCATCGAAGGACAAATCGGAGTTACCTTCTATTTACCCCCAACAGTTCAAGTGAACCCTATCCATAACTTTTTCCCTCCACCTGTTTGAAAACCAATATATTAGGGAGAAATTGTAAATAAATAACTTTCTTTTTCCCTCTTGTAGTGTAGGAAATATAAGATGTACTAAACGGTATAGATATAAGATGCATATAGTATTGTAACTATATATATATATATATATATATATATATATATATATATATATATATATATATATATATGTGTGTGTGTGTGTGTGTGTGTGTGTGTGAATATTTTATGTATAATTTTGTCTTTAAATTTTATAAGTATATTATAAGAAATAATAATAATAATTAGAAAAAAGAAAAAAAATTGTCGTCACATTATATGGTATCAGAGCAACGTTTCATGCGAGATTTGTGAAATGTGCTCATTATTTACTAACTCATACGATTCTAGATGGCAAACATTAGGAGGAACAATGAATTAACTGAAGCAATGCAAGCTATCCGAGACACGTCTGCTGCTCTAATGAGGAATCAAAGACCTGAAGGAAACCCTAAATCACAAGGTTTAGCTGAATTTAGGAGAAACAAACCCCCACAAGTTTCTAGAGGATATGATCAAGAAAAGGCTGAATTATGGATTCAGGAGATGGAGAAAATATTTCGAGTTATGAACTGTGCTGACAACCAAAAGGTGAATTATGTTGTATTTATGTTAATAGGAGAAGTTGAATATTGGTGGGATGATACCAGGAGATTACTTGAAGGAGGAAGAATAATAATTACCTGGGATGTATTTAGAACAAAGTTTTTAGAAAAATATTTCCCTAATGATGTGAGGAGAGCAAAAGAAATAGAGTTTATGCAGTTGAAGCACGGAAGTATGGTAGTAGGGGAATATGCTTCCAAGTTTGAAGAATTAGGAAAATACTCTACTTTCTTTTATCACCCAGAGGAAAGGATGAAATGTATAAAATTTGAAAATGGACTTAGGGATGAATTGAGAAAAGCAGTAGGAATACTAGAAATTGCTGATTTTTCTATGCTTATTGACAAGTGTAAATTTTTGGAAGATTTTGAGAACAATCAAAATATCAAATCAAAGTATTTTGGACCCCAAACAAATAAAAATAAACATATTGAGGGAAAACTTTACAATCGCCCACAATGGAGAACCCAATCCAACAATTCTTCATCAGGAAATTCTAGTAGACCTGTATATGATCATATCAGATGCTTTAAATGTGGACAAGGTCATTCTGCAAAAGATTGTCATCTTAAGGGACCAGTCTGTTTCAATTGTGGCAAACCTGGTCACCTATTCTCTAAGTGTGGACAACAAAAGCCACATTTCAATCCAGCTGCAACCAAGATAAGACCTACCACAATAGGAAGGGTGTATACCATGACTGGAGCTGAAGCTGCTGAAAACCATTATCTAATTCAAGGTACGTGTTTTATTAAAGGAAAAACTTTAAATGTATTGTATGACTCAGGTGCAACTCACTCATTCATTTCCAATTATTGTGTTCAACATCTTAATATGTCGACCTCCTTTCTAAAAACTAGTTTGGTCATTTCAACTCCCACAAATGACTCGATAATTACCAATAGAGCTTGTTTACACTATCCATTGTTCATTGAGAATAGAAAATTCCTTGTAAATTTAATATGTCTACATTTATCTCAATTAGATGTAATCTTAGGTATGGACTGGTTATCTTCCAATCAAGTCCTTTTGAATTGTGCTAAGAAATCAGTGATATTTTCAAACTCTGAGAATCGTCTAAAATCACATACCGATTCAAAAAGTGAGCCTTTAAGGAATGAAATTCAAGGGTACTTGTTATTATCTTCTTTAGAAGTAAAAGAGAAAGATGAGTTGAAAAATATAACAGTTGTTCAAAATTTTCCTGAAGTCTTTCCCAATGATATTCCTTGTTTACCACCTAACAGAGAAATTGAATTTTCCATAGATCTGATGCCTGGAGTTGGACCAATCTCTATGGCACCATATAGGATGTCACCCTCTGAATTAGCAGAATTGAAGAAACAATTAGAAAAGTTACTTGAAAAACAGTTTATTCGTCCTAGTGTGTCACCTTGGGGAGCTCCGGTTTTGTTAGTTAAAAAGAAAGATGGAAGTTTTAGGTTGTGCGTAGATTACCGTCAATTAAATAAATTCATCGTAAAGAATAAATACCTTCTTCCTAGAATATATGACTTGATGGACCAATTAAGAGGAGCCTCTATATTTTCTAAGATAGATTTAAGGTCAAGATATCATCAAATAAGAGTAAAAGCAGAAGACATACAAAAAACTGCTTTCAGAACTAGGTATGGTCATTATGAATATCAAGTGATGCCTTTTGGTGTGACCAATGCTCCTGCAATATTCATGGATTACATGAATTGGATCTTCCATCCATTTTTAGATCAATTTGTGGTTGTTTTTATAGATGACATTCTTATTTATTCTAAGACTCTTGAGGAACATGAGGAACACCTTCAGATTGTCTTGCAAATCTTAAGAGAAAAGAAATTGTATGCTAAATTGTCTAAGTGTGAATTCTGGTTAGAGAAAGTAAAATTCTTAGGACATGGGATCTCCAATAAGGGAGTGTCAGTGGATCCGACCAAAGTAGAAGAAGTTATACAATGGGAGCCACCAAAAATAGTGACTGAGATTCACAGTTTTCTCGGTTTGGCAGGATATTATAGAAGATTCATTGAGGGATTTTCTAAAATAGCTATGCCTTTAACCCAACTCACCAAAAAGGGCCAAGCTTTTGTGTGGACGGAAAAATGTGAGAATAGTTTTCAAGAACTCAAGATGAGATTAACCACTTCTCCTGTTTTAGCATTACCTGATCCTACTGAACACTTTGTTATATTTTGTGATGCTTCCAAAATGGGATTAGGTTGTGTTCTTATGCAAGATAGAAGGGTAGTGACATATAGTTCTAGGCAACTAATAACACATGAGAAAAGTTACCCAACCCATGATCTAGAACTAGTTGCCATTGTTTTTGCACTTAAGATATGGAGACATTATGTTTATGGTGGTAAGTTTGAAGTTTTTAGTGATCATAAGAGTCTCTAATACTTGTTTGACCAAAAGGAATTAAATATGAGACAAAGGAGATGTATGGAATTTTTAAAAGACTATGATTTTGAATTACATTACCATCCAGGAAAGGCAAATGTAGTGGCAGATGCTTTAAGTAGAAAATCTTTACATGTGTCTTCACTAATGATTCATGAAATGAATTTGTTAGAAAAGTTTAGAGACATGAATTTGTCGGTCACCCTAAGCCATGATAAAATGCAATTAAACTCCATTCAGATCACTAACAATTTACAAAAGTAAATCCATGAGGCACAAGAAAGTGATGAGTTAATTAATAAGAAAAAGAAATTGATAGGTCAAAGGGGTGGGGAGAATTTTGGCATAGATAAAACCGGAACTTTGAGATTTAAGGACAAGATGTGTGTACCCAATAATGAGGAAATTAAGGAAATGATTCTAGAAAAAGCACGTAAAAGCAAATTAAGCATACATCCAGGCACAACAAAAATGTATCAAGATCTCAAGAAAATGTTTTGGTGGCCCAAAATGAAAAAGGAAATGGCACAATATGTAGCAAAATGTCTAGTTTGTCAAAAAGCTAAAATAGAACACCAAAGCCAGTAGGAATGCTACAATCCTTAGATATACTTGAATGGAAATGGGATAGTACAACAATGAATTTTGTAGTTGGCCTCCCACGAACCATTCAAAAATTTGATTCCATATGGTTTATTGTGGATAGGTTAACAAAATCTGCTCATTTCTTACCCATTAACATTAGGTATTCATTGGAAAAATTGACTGAATTGTACATAAAAGAAATTGTCAGGTTACATGGAGTTCCAATAAGTATTATATCTGATAGGGACCCTAGATTTACTTCAAAATTTTGGGAAAGTTTACATCAAGCCTTAGGTACCAAGCTTCACCTTAGCTCAACTTATCATCCCCAAACTGATGGACAATCTGAAAGAACCATTCAATCTACGAAAGATTTGCTGAGAGCTTGTGTGTTAGAAAATTCTAATAGTTAGGATCGATGCTTGCCCTTGATTGAGTTCACTTATAACAATAGCTTCCATTCCAGCATAGGTATGGCACCCTATGAAGCATTATATGAAAGGAAATGTAGAACACCTTTGTGTTGGTTTGAGACCGGTGAGAATTCAGTATTAGGTCCTGACATGATTCAACATACAACCGAGAAATCAAAATGATTAGGGAAAAATTAAGAACAACTCAGAGTAGACAAAAAAGTTATGCTGACAAGAAAAGACGACCTCTTGAATTTCAAGAAGGTGATCATGTATTCTTGAAAGTAACACCAACCACTGGAATTGGTAGAGTGATGAAATCAAAGAAACTTACTCCCCGGTTTATTGGCACTTACCAAATTCTTAGAAAAATAGGTCATGTTGCTTATCAAATTTGCTCACATCCGTTCCTTTCCAACCTTCATAATGTCTTTCATGTGTCTCAATTAAGAAAATATATTTCTGATCCAACTCATGTGATAAGACTTGATACAATACAATTAAAGAATAACCTTACATTTGACGCAATGCATGTACAGATTATGGACAAGAAGGTCAAAGAATTGAGAGGCAGACAAATCCCTCTAGTGAAGGTCATGTGGAATGAAGCTAATAGAGATATTACATGGGAATTAAAAGAAAAAAATAAGAGGAATTTATCATCAGTTATTTTAGTCAATGAAAAACAAATTTCGAGGACAAAATTTCTATAAGTAGGTGAGAATTGTAACATCCAAAAAAATAATAATAATATAAATAAATAAAATAAAAGATATATACTCTTTTAGTAAGAATATTATATGAAATTATAATTATCATTTTCATATAATTTAAGAATTATTGAAGACAAATTTAAAATATATCCTAATAAGATTAATTAGATTTTTTTTAAATCACTTATATATGAAATATATATTTTCAAATTAAACTATAAGATTTTATACATTGGAATAAATATTAAATTATTACCGTATAAGGTAATTCTATTAAAGCAAGAAGAAAAATAAAAATAGAATAAAAGGGTGACAAGTAGATAACGCGTAAAAGTTATTAAAAAAAAAATGAAAGGATAAAGTAACAATAAATATCATTCTATCATGTTACTGTGAAGGAAAAAAAATATGCGAATCAGTAATACGATTGAAACGGAAGTAGCAGAACTAAAGGAAATGTGTTAAATTTGAACTAATGTAATCATTACAAATAAGAGTATAAATAGGATGAATAGGAAGAGAGGAGAGATATTGAGAACGAAAGAAGAAAAAAAAGAGGAAAAGAAGAAGAAGCTATGCATGTGAGAAGGAAGAAAGAAAAAAAATATATATATCAACGAAGTCTTAGTACAACCTTGGTATAATTTCCACGATAAATAAGGTAAGGGGAGGAGACATCTATCATTTTATCTTTTTACTTTGATTATTATTTTTTTTATCTGTTTATAATTACTTTAGTCTTTATATTTATCTTAAGTGATGTGTCCCTAACCTCATTCTAATTTATATTTATTTTTCGTTCCTATTTATTTATTTATATTCATATATAGTTGTGCACTGGTCCTATTTATTCAATTTATATTTACTCTCATTTACTTATTTATATTTATCTTCAATTACGTACTGACTCTTTTTATTTATTTATATTTATTTTAATTATTCATTGATCATATCTATTTATTTATTTATTATGGTTTAATATTGAAATAAAATTTATGATAAATAAAGATTTGATTATTGTAGTTGGATGTATGACCTTGGGGGTTTAAACGAGTTAGTATTACTCAAGATGATATGTTTTTGAGTTACTTTGTTGGTCATGAGCTCATTTATCCTGACTAGTCATTACAAAATTAATCAATATCTTTACAAAAGTATAATAAAAATCTCGTTTTATTGAATTGGGAGAATTTTCATTTCATTTTATTTTATTATGATATGTTGTATTTTTTTTATGTGATATTTGTCTCACTTTCCTATTTATGATTGTGTGTAAAAAACAAAATTTTATAACCTTATCATAGATGGCTGCTCCAAACATGCCTGATCCCTTCTTTGTCGACATTGTGGCTGTTTTTCCAGGACATGCATGTGAAACCAATGCAGTGAATAATTCGGTAACATTTCAGGGAACGGGAAACTCTACCATTACTTTTCTCTCTACTCCAAACGCGTCGATTGTCATCGAAGGACAAATCGGAGTTACCTTCTATTTACCCCCAACAGTCCAAGTGAACCCTATCCATAACATTTTTCCTCCACCTGTTTGAAAACCAATATATGAGGGGGAATTGTAAATAAATAACTTTCTTTTTCCCTCTTGTAATGTAAGAAATATGAGATATACTAAATGGTATAAATATAAGATGCATATAGTATTATATATATATATATATATATATATATATATATATATATATATATATGTGTGTGTGTATGTATGTGTGTGTGAATATTTTATGTATAATTTTGCCTTTAAATTTTATAAGTATATTATTAGAAATAATAATAATAATAATTAGAAAAAAGAAAGAAAAAAATTGTCGTCACAAATATGATTTCCGTCATCATGGGATGGTATCAAGTATGCGTTCATGGCGTCCGAGATAATCCCGAAATTTGATGTGGTCAAGATGCTCTCAGTCACATTTAAAGTAGTAATCTCAACGATATTGGGCGAAAAGATGTTGGGTGGGCCTGATACATTTTTTGATGTGTTGCTTGAGATGATCTTGAGCCCATAAAGTACAAATTTGTACCATTTCCATACAATAAAACACCATCACATCAAAAGGAACCTTATTTATGCAATTTTAAAAACAAAAATCTTCACCAGAAGACAACAAAGCAATATGGCAAACTTTTAAATTTTAATTTTCTTTTCTAAATTACACCCAAAGATAATCTAAAATCATAATTTTGTTTTCTTAACTACGATGGAGGAAAATGGAGGGAGGAAGGTAGTGAAAGGTGGAGCAAGGTAGAGCAATGTGGAGGGACAGATTGACTTCATTTAAGAAATATTAGTACTTCGTTGATTAAAAATATAGAGACCAAAGAAAAACATAAACATAAATGTAAGGACCAGATAATATATATATATATATATATATATATATATATATATATATATATATATATATATATATATATATATATATATATATTTGTATTTATATATGTTGTGTTAATACATATTCTTTATATGAAGAATCTTTTATTATAATGTAGTCATTTTCTTTCGTTTTTGGTCTTGTGTTTTGTTATAGTTGTGTGGATCCAACAATTGGTGTCATCACTGAAAACATTACAAAGAACGTCAAGAAGAGCAAAGTTCAAAGATATGACCACCAACCATGAGACTAGAAAGTTTTATAATGAGAACAATTTCAAATTATGAAGGTTTAAGATGGAAGTTATCTTAATATAACAATATAAGTTTACGTGATAAAATGGACGAAAAAGGGAATAAGTCAAAGCATTCATATGAAAAATAAGTCAAAACATAGGAAGTAACTGTTAAACTGTGTTTTAAAGCTTTTGAATTTTTTTATAAGATATCATGTGATAGTATTAATAATTTATTTGATAGACACAATGTTAAGCGGTGTCTTTTAAATATTATATCTAATCTAATGCGAATATTTAAAGTAAAAACATCAATTTATTTTAGGGTTAAGTATGATTTTTGTCTTTTAACTTTTACTAAAAATTGGAATTAGTTCATTTTTGAAAATTTGGTCCAATTTAATCCTTCGACTTCAGAGATGCATAAATTTAGTCATTTTAACCATGAATTTAGTCCTTTTAACTAATTATTGTTAAGTTTATTTAATCTTTTAAACATGTTTTTGAGCTAACATTAAAGCGAAAATGTGTCAAACGTTATAAACAACTCAGATGCTATCATGAAACACATTTGAAACGTCAAATAAAATTAACAGAATTTGGTTAAAAAAAAAACTAAATTCACACATTTATAAAGTTGGGGGACTAAATTGGACAAAATTTTTGAAGATGGACTAATTCTAAATTTCACTAAAAATTAAGAAACCAAAAACATATTTAATTTCTTATTTTATTTAAAAATATAATAGGTTAGAAATGATCCTATAATTCTTAACAACTACCAGGTATGATCCAGTTTTAAAAAAGACACACAATTTGATGAAAGATGCACAAATTTTGAAAAAGAAGTATAAATTAGAAAAGGACAATACATTCCACCACCTAGTGAATTGGTGCTAAACCGCTAACACATAAATTTTTATAATTTGTAATAAATATAAATAAAATTTTCAGCTAATTGTACTTTTCTTTCTATTTCGATATATAAAGTGGATTGGTCATCCAAAGTTTCACTCGAAGATCGGTTTCTGTTCATCTACACATGGGGTACGTTTTGAGAAAGATCTTCCAAATGTTAAACTCAGTTTAGTTTGGATGTAAGATAAAAAAAATACTAAATTACTGTGTAATCTACCATTTACCTGAATCTTTATTTATAGTTTTTTTAATGGATTTTTTATTAGAATTAACCTAATTACAACCCAAATTTATTTAATATTGATTAAGGGTTTAATCAAGATGGTTTTCTGTAAGACCCGAGAAAAATTAAATAGATAATTAAATAATTATTTAATAAATGTGGGTAATGGAAATCTTTAAGACAATAAATGCGGAATGCTATGACGTAGAAAAGTATTAGCTCAAGTGGTTGAGCGTACTTAGTTGGATTGACAGGACTTGGACTTGGGTTAAAGTCTTTGACAGGACTTGGACTTGGGTTTAACCAATATAATAATAATTGAATCATATTGGTTAGCATGAAACATAAATTGGTTGAATGGTTTGGGATTGAGTTGGCATTTGCATGGGTGTGGGTTCAAACCTTAGAGGGACCCAAATGAAACTCTATTTTTTCCATTTTTTGATGTTAATATGAATATGTTATGAACCCTTGGATGTGGTGTGCATGAGAAATTGTGTCAGTATTAAGGTAAAGATGATATTGGGTGGTTGGAGAAGTTATGCTGGGTGCGGGAGGAACCTGGGCAGAACCCAGATTTTCACGCACCGCCTGGCGGCACTAAGGTTGTCGCCAGGCGACCCATCAACTCAGAAGAAAAGTTTGTTTTGTGTGGATTCCCTTTATGGGAGTGGTTTAATTGGGAACCGGTAGAAAGTTTTGTGGTGTGCGATAAACTATGTTTTAGGGTGTATGTCATTTAGTGATAATTATGAAAATTATGTGTGTGAGTTGGATGGATTAGATAATTCATAACTAATGGTTACTACAGTGATGGTCTCATTATTTCAGTATTGGTGCAATCATAGTTTTAAACTTAGTGACCTGAATTATATGAAAATTAAACTGTATGTGTATGAGACTCGAGGTATGTTGTGGATATGGGGCAGGTTTAATGCAAGTATCGATGAAGAGTATGTGTGTATGCTTAAATTGATTTGACAGGATTTGGGTGTGTAGCTGGAGTTTGATAGAGTATTGTATACTGTTTAATTGTGTTGTTGCAAGAGGAGGGTACCATATGGACCATCTCTTGAATTGTCTCATTAGTGAATAAAGTAAAACATGTTAGGACATGTCAATATTTAATTTGGGCATGAACTAATTGTAATTTTTGTGTTTCGTTGTGGTGTTATGCCTTAATTACAATGATTGATGTGCGAAAGACGAATTTCAAGTTTGGAACCTCTTAAGACACGTGAATAGTGCAAAAAACCAGTAGCATTGCGCTACTGGTATGGCGCCTGGCGGCGCGGGGTGAGCCGCCAGGCGGTAGGGTCTAAATCAGTGGCAGTGGCCACTGTCTGCAGGAGGTGCCTAGCGGCAGCGTTGTGTCCGCCAAGCGGTGACAGAGCAGCGTGGCTCCTGTTTGGCCGTTGGCGCCTGGCGGCAAGGGTGTGGCCGTCGGGCGGTTAACTTCCAGTATCCGCCTAGCGGAGTCTAGGTGGCGCCAGGCGATTTTGGTTGTTGTGGAATTGTTGATGCGTGGATTAGTGGACTTGAAGGACTAAGTTCACTCACTTTTATGCTTGGGCTTGACGGACTAAGTCCAATAGGGGTCTGGGATGTGCTTGGTGGTGGGACGCATGATGGGCATGGAACTGGTTAGTTCCCGTCGGCTACTTTTGGATGAGAAGTCCTTAGTATGGTGATTACATGCGTCAGACGCACGATGGGCAAGGAATAGTTTTATTCCCGTTGGCTGCTATTGGGTGAGGAGTCCATAGTATGGTGATTGCGTGCGTGCCAGGGTCCAAGCTAGGAAGGCTTGGATGTTTTACCATAGACGAGGAGTCTGTGGGGTTGGAATAAGAGCAGGATTGGCTCGTAGGGTTGGACCACGAAAGGGATAGTTTCGTGGGAGCATAATAAAGTCCCAAGACCTAGTTTCATGCATGTGACTCATGAAGGAATATGAGATCAAGGGTGGGTAATTTGCAGTTAACACATATCAGTAAATTTACTTCTTGGGATGGGTGTCATATTTATTTTATATTTATATATGCATAGCTCACCCTATCTGTTTGTGTGTGGCGATGATCGAATAATTTATTATCCGGGAGCAGATGATTTGACAGGTGAGTCAGGAGACGCTTGAGTTTGGAGAGCGGGATTATATGGGCATTTGAAGACTGAGTTTTATGATATTTTTCATGTTTTTGGACATTGGCTATTTTAGCTTTTATAGTTGTAATAAATTTGGATTACGAACATTTATATTGTATGCAACGTTGCGATTTTTATTTCCCCGTATTTTGGGAACATGTGATTATAAATGAGGTATTATCAATATTATCGCGTCTTATTTTATTTTCTTTTAATTCGTTATGGTATTTTAAAAGTAATATTCCTTAGGGATGTTACGTTTCCTCCCTTAAACCATTTAATCCGTTTGTTTTTTCTATTAAAAACAAGAATGAAAAGAAAAGGCTAAATTGAATTGTATTGTACAAACAAAGGTTACCCTAAAACACTCGAGGTGACTTTGCACTCTTTAATGCTCACAATGGTCCGTTTCTCTAGACGGCAGCGCAACCCTTGGGTAGAGGTTACTTTGCACTCTCTTCCTTTGAACTCTCATTTTCTTACAATGTTGAACTCAACGCTACCCAATATCTCCTTCTTCCCCCATTCTCTCTCTCCCCCTCTATCTATCTCTCTCTCTCTCTCTCTATATATATATATATATATATATGTATATATAGATATATTTTTCTTTCTTTTTTTTTGCCTTGTTGGTAGAAGAGTAACTATATCATAATAAATCAAAACCAATTTCAAAATTCATAAAGATCAACATAAATGTAAATTGTGAAAAAAGAAGAAATCAAGAATAAGAAAGTCACAAGAACAACAAAGGAAGAGTTCATAAACAAAGTAAAAAAAAATACAAGATTCATAAAAGAACTAAAATTTACAAAATAGAAATTTATTAAGAAAAAAAGGTACAAGTTACCTTAGAGCGTCCTCCTTTGCAATACCTACTTGCACGGTAGAATCCATCTCTATGCGTGGCTACTTTACGCAGATTAGGTATCAGATTTGCCCACTATAGAGACTACAGAGAGAAGAAGAAGGAACGAATCAAAGAAGAAGACTCGTCCCTAATTCTTTCTAAAAATCCATTTTTATTGAAACAACAATCATAAGAAGTAAAAGAACCTAGGTCTCATCCACGCTTCTACATCAACGTCTTCGAGTTCCACTAAATTCGCTCAACGCCAACACTCTTCTGATTGGTTCTGTCCAGCATCACTTTGCTAGAGACCTCCAAGCACCCTAGTTCAGCAGTGGTTTTCTTCCTTCCTCCCTACTCTAGCATTGAGTCGAACATCTTAATGCGCTTTTACGAAAAAAAAAAACCAATAAATTAAATAAACATCTTAGGCTCGAACATCTAATAGTACTCGAAGAAAAATTTTTCATTTTTATTATTTTATTATTAGTAAATAAACATAATTTGTGTTAAAATATTATTATTCATTTAAACAATTTATTATCATTATCTTATGTAAAATTACTTATACTTAATATTATAGTTGTGATATATTTGTTACTTATAATTATTTTATTGTAACAGTACTAATATTGGTTATAATTTTACTACTATCACTACAAATAATATTGTTAAAAATTACAAATAATAATACTTATAAAAATATTACAAATGATAATATTACTTATAATTAATATTATAGTTAAAATTATAAATAAATTAAAAAATTAAAAAAAATTGACTTTTGTAGAATTTGAACCCTGATCCTTTTGTACCACAGTTTTAAAATAACAAAAAAACTAATTTTTATAACACTTATCAATAAAAGATAATAGATAATACAATAATTTTGATAATATATTATTTTCTTAATAGATATTAGATAGTGCTTGAGTTTTGCTGACCAATCAGTTGACCATCCGATCATATAATGGTCCGATCCTGCACACTTTCTAAGAGAATAATAGGTTAACAAAGTTTTTTTTTTTAAAAACTTTGAGAAACTACTAATTTAGGTAAGAAAATACTACTTTATTACTTTATTTTAGTTAAAAAATAAAAAAATAATCTATTTTTATTATATTTATGAAAAGTTTATCAAATTTGTCAAAAGATAATTTTCTCGCTTTCTAATATACATAAAAGTTATTATATTTTTTTATTCTGTTTCATTTCATCTTTCAAATCGTAAAAATTGATCATTTAATAATGCTTTATTTATTTTTAATTCTCACACTTAGATATTAAAAAATATTTTAACTTAAAAATTAATAATAATTATTGTTTATTTAAAAAAAAAGTAACATAATAAAATACAGACATGAATGAGTTTTCTTAACAAGTTTTTATTATTTTGGACAACTACCACTTTCGTATTTTTTTTTGTAGTCGATTTGTTGTATACCTAAATTGAATTAGTTTATGCATGAGAGCGATGATTTCGTTATCTGGCAGAACAAAATTGTACTGCTAAACTTTTTTGATTGGATTTATAACGCTGATTATATGATAACTTTATTAAGAAAAAATTAAAATAGCTGTTATTATATACAACAATTATACTATAAACTATAAACTATAAAAGATAAAATTAGAATATAAGATGCATACACAAGAGCATAATCTCTTTATATATACGTATAAATATATAATTACATTAAATGAATTTTGAAAGGGATGGCAGCCAAACAATGATTGAAATATTTAAAAGGGTCCCGTATTTTCTCTGTAAGTTTTGCAACTCAGTTAAAAATCTGAATCTTCCATCATAATTTTATATTTTGTTTTCAACTATTCAAAGTTTATAACCTTTTATTTTTTTATGTGAATGATTATAAATAATGTCATCGATATTTTATTTATCTCACAAGGATGACAACCACTAGGACATATGGATAATAATTATCTTTTTCTGTTTTATATGACATAATATTTATCCAAACTTCACTAATACAAAAAAGCCTTATAACGTCACCCCAAGAACGTCGGTCTAAAAAATGTTCAACGTTAAAAATGACCGGTGGCATTTTTGTAAATAACGGGACCTTTTTAATGTCTGTCCGCTCTAGGTCAAACGTCACTTAACGTCTGTTTAAAAATACCCCGACGTCATTTAAAAAAGGACGTCGGACTCCTTTGCGCCAGACGTCCCTTAACGTCGGACACACACGCGCCAGACGTCTCTTAACGTCGGACTAACAAAGCACCGACGTTAAGTTTTGTTTATTTCTCCGCGAGACACAGAAACCCTCACAATGTTCACTGTTTCCACGACATTTCCCGCCGACGACTAAATGTGATTCCCAGAACCGAAAAGTACAGCGGCGACTCCGAGCTCCAGCTCGAAAGCATCAACGTCTACTATAATTAAGCAAGCGGCGGAAGGTACGTTCCACGCGCCGTCCTTATGGATCTTGAACCCGACACCATGGACTCCGTCAGATCGAGCCCCTACGACCAGATCTTCCACCCCGACAACTTTGTCTTCGGCCAGTTCGGCACCGATAACAATTGGGCTAAAGGCCACTACACTGAGGGCGCCGAACTCATCGATTTAGTCCTCGACGTCGTTCGCAAGGAAGCCGAAAATTGCGATTGCTTGCAAGGTACCACCGCAACTTTTAATTTCCTAGTTTCTCACTAATTTCAATTCATTTGCTCGTGTTTTTGATGGAACTGGACTGGAGGTGAAGTGGCAGGGTTTCAGGTGTGCCATTCTTTTGGGGGTGGAACGGGTTCCGACATGGGGACGCTTTTGATCTCAAAGTTCATGAGGAGTATCCAGATCAGATGATGTTGACGTTTTCGGTGTTCCCTTCTCCTAAGGTTTCTGACACCGTTTGTGGAGCCTTACAATGCTACGCTCTCTGTTCACCAACTTGTAGAGAACGCTAATGAGTGCATGGTTCTAGACAATGAAGCTCTCTACGACATTTGTTTCAGGACCCTCAAGCTCGCTACACCCACCTGTACGTTTCTGGTTTCTCTTTTTCTTAACGTCGGACTCTTAATGCACCGACGTTAAATGACGTCTGTTATTTTTTCGACGTTATTTTGACGTCACCCGTACGACGTCGGTGTTTGGGCAGACGTCAAAGGTCAAAAATATCGAACGTTAAAAGGTTTTTTTTGTGTTAGTGCTTAGACATTATAAGTTACAAAATTATAAGCACATATAAAAAATCGTTGAAATTATAATTGATATTTAGGAATATTTAAAAAAAAAACAAACTCATATAACCATTTTCACATAATTTTTCTTTCATAATATAAGTCTATAAGAATTATTATAGTTTAAAAAAAATATATTCAAAATACTTTCAAGTACAAAATATCTTTTAACATACTCAACTTATTAGATGTGAAATGATCACCAACAAGAATAACAAATGTATTACATAAAACTCTAAATGATATGGAACAATGAAAATGAAATGAAAACATCAAATATGACTTACATCCCCCCGGATGTAATAAGCAAATAGAATTTTGAAATAGGTTCTTGAAACTATATATGTGACATATTCGTCCATAAACCACAAAATATATCTAAGCACTGTCAAAACCAAGAAACAAAATGACTTATCGAGAACTCTTGAATGTAAACGAAAGTTGCATTGAAAATGATAATGTGCAAATGATATAAAAAACGGTATAATCTATAAAATCAAACATTTACAAAAACAAATGTCTCACTAGTGCAATAAGGGCTTTTAGCCCCAATTGTTTTTTATATTCTATCCTGGTTTCAAAATCGAGACATATTAGAACGAAGCCAAAAGGGGATGGCTTTTGGTCTCGGGTGTGAATCGAAGTCATATAGCTACTCTTCTTCCTCGGTTTTAATGTGAACCGAAGCCATTCTGTAAAAAATCTAGAGCTCGCGCTTCTAGCCACGATGGCTCGCAACGACACATCTGGAGCTCTTGCAACAGCGGTGGTCACCGGGAGTTTTTCGTCGTAGTGGCTGGCCAATCAAGAGCTCACAGTTTGCGCTGGCTTCCATCTACAGCGGTGGCTCAGGCGCGTCCGCAATGGAGGCGTTCTCGTCATGGTAGCGCGTTCGTGGTGGGGCTCGTGGCTCGCGCGCAACAACTCGAGGTGCCTCTGTCGTGTCAATTCTCGTTCGTTTTCTGGTATGGTGGGTTACGATGGTAAAGACACTTCTTCGCTTGCGGTGTCTCTTCGTGATAGGGCAATGGTGTGTTTTGAACCCTAAATTTGTGAACCCCACAGCAACACAAACGAATCAAAAACGCAAAAAAATAAATGCGAAGGGAAACCCATTTTTCGAACTCACCGGTAGCGAGAGGCGACGATTTAATCGACGACAATGGATGGTAGCTGGTCGGCGACGGAGCTAGACAGTGGTGGTGGCAGAGAGAGCGAAGAGGGGTTTTGCACGCAAAGAGTTTTGAGAAGACGATGAATAGTGAAAGGGTTTCGCGATTTGGGAATTTAACAGGCTTTATGGCCTCGGTTCAATTAATTTAACTGCTTTAGTCCCTAAACACCCGAGGCCAAAAATGTTGATGCTGGTGGCAATTTTGAAATTTTGCTTACTGGGCTTCTTAATAGGCTTTGGTTCTTTTGTAACTGAGGCCTAAAGTCCCTTTACTGCAACGGTTTTCAGAGACCCAAGGCAATATAGTTGGAAGAAATTGCAAAAATGACACCGCCTCCTTATAGACTTCGGTTCCACTATAACCTACACATATAAGACAAAGTAAAATGTCAAATTTGCACTAGTGTCTACAAAAAAAAAAAATCTAATTTTGCATTACTGAAATATTCCCTTACCGATACACATTTTTCTTTAATGTTTATATACCAAACAATAATAAAATTCTTGAATAATAATGAACAGAAATTAATTTAAAGAAATAACAAAAATTATTTGAAAACTCCATTAAATATTAAAAAAAATACTACCATTATATGCATCAAAAATTATAATAATAACATACACAAAATTAACTATATATCCGAAATTCTTATATTATGTAATTCTAATATTAATTATTATTCTTGGCATAAAGTGTAAATATAACACATAAGATTATAAACTAATTATTTTTTCAAAATATTATAAATATTCAGTAATTTTTTGAACACATAATTAAAAGAAAAAGAAAAACCAAACACCTCTGCCTATGCATGGTCACCAGTGGATTGATGCTAAATTACTAACACGTAAATTTTTATAGTTTGTAACAAATGTATATAAAATTTTCAGCTAAATATATTTTTCTTTCTAATATACATAACATTATCTTGTTTAGTTGATAAAAATTATTATATCTAATTTTTTTGTTTCAGCTCATCTTTCAAATCCTAAAAACTGATCATCTAATAATGCTTTAGATTTTTTTCTTTCTCACACTTAGATATTAAAAAATATATTAACTTTAGAATTAATAATAATTATAGTTTATCTCAACACAATAAAATAACATAATAAAATACACAAACAATTTTCTTAGCAAGTTTTTATTACTTTGGGTGTTCATATATTTTTTTTCAATTAGTTTTATATTGTGCATCAAATTAATCAGTTTATGCACGAAAGCGAGGATTTGGTTATCTTGTTTGATGGAGAACACAATTGTACTGCTAAACTATTTTTTATAGGATTTGTAATGCTGATTATTATATTCTATATATGATTAAATTAAGTGAAAATTGAAAGCAATGACAACTAAACAATAATTGAATAGTTAAAATGGTCCCCTATTTTCTCTTTCAAGTTTTGCAACTCAGTTAAAAAATTGAATCTTCTATTATAATTCTATATTTTATTTTCAACTATTCAAAGTTTATAACTTTTTCTAATGTGAATGGTTATAAATAATGTCATCTATATTTTATTCATCTCATAATTAGGATGACAACAAATAGGACAGATACATAATTTTTTTTTTGTTTTATAGGACACAATAATTATCTAAACTTGTTCTTTTGTATATTAGACATCACGTTATAAAATTATAAGCACATATAATAAATTGTATTGATATTTAGGAATACTTAAAAAAAAATCAACCACATAATAACCATAATTTTTTTATTAAATATGTTTTTAGTTCCTAAACTTTGACTAAAAATTAGAATTCGTCTATGTCTAAAACTTTGATACATTCTAGAGACTAAACTTTAAAAGTGAATGAATATAGGACTATATTGATTTATTTTTAAAGTGTAGGGACCAAAATGTATCTAAGTTTCAATTAGGAACGAATTTCAAATTTGGATCAAAGTTCAGGGACTAAAAACGTACTTAACCATTTTTTTTCATAATATAAGCCTATAAAAATTATTATAGTTTTTTTAATATATATATATATATATATATATAATAATTATTAGTAACTATAATGACCAATTTATATACTAATTTACAAAATAAAAAATTATTGGTTACTAAAATAATCATTATTATGAATAAAAAATTATAATTAGTCACTAAATTGGTTTTTAAGATTAAGTAACATGTTTTTTTATACCAAAGAGAATTGGTTACTAAAAATTAACAACATAGGTTTTGACTATCAAAATAAATTAGTTTATAAATTAGTCTCTAATTAATTAATGATCAATTAAAATATTTATTGATAATACTGACTATTTTAATAACTAATAATTTTAAATTTTGTAGATTGATATTTAAACTGATAAGAATAATAGCTAACTATTTTTTTGTTTTTAAGATTGGTTTCTAATAAAAGATTTTGTATACATTCAAAATACTTCCAAGCACAAGTTATTTTTAAACATACTCGTTTTGTTGTGATAAATGAAGTTAAATAAATGTATATTCAATTCTTTTACGTAATAAATGTATAGTAATAAATTGTTAATCTTGAAACTATATATGTACTCATAGTATAGCTACCCACAATCATTAATAAATCATTTATAGTACAAGACTTTACCAAACCCTTAATTATTCAAAAGAAACAAATTCTGTCATCTATTTATTTAACCGAAGGATAATTATTGAATGTTAACATTTTGGAAACATTTTACATCAATGCCCCAGTTATTTTTTTCAAGTCAGATAATGATATATAGATATGATTTTTTATTTACAAACATATTTATAATGAAGTGTATTCAATGCAGAAAAAATCATGCACCTTTGTCATAGTATCAAACTTTTGTGTTAACGTTACTTCTTTGATGGAAGCAGCACAATAATGTTCATGCAATGGACACCAAAAGTTGGAATCATCCATTAATCATTTCTCAATAATTCCAAGAAAAATATTTAAGTTGATGGGTACGTACATGTATTTTGAGAAATTTTCAAATGACTCCATTGCAATTGTTTAAATCTTTCATTAATTTGTTGAAAATTCAAATATATTAATATTTTTTTAATATATTTTCAGATATTAAGATCGTTGTGCCAAGATTTATAACAGAAGAAAAGTACAGAAAATTCCAATAGAAAAATCAAATTGAAAGAAGAACATGCCATGACATATGAAGACAAGTAGTTGCAGACAAGACAATGGTAGAATCAAATTCTCCTTCCTCAAAGGTTTTTCAAAATCTTAGTATAAAAGAAAACATAGAATCTGCATAGCAAGGAAAACCAATAATGATGGCAAGGCCACATGTGATGGTTGTACCTTACCCAGCACAAGGTCATGTGATTCCTCTGATGGAGATTTCACTGATCTTAGTGAAAGAAGGTATCAAAATAACATTTGTGAACACCAAAGAAAACCATGACAGGATGAAGAGTGCAGTTCCATGTGGGGATGATGGTTTACTATCTCAAATTTGTCTGGTGGGGATTTCTGATGGAATGGAATCCTCAGAGGAGAGGAAAAGGCCTGGGAAATCATCTGGGGCAGTGTTGAAGGTTATGCCAGAGAAAGTTGAGGAGCTGATTGAATGCATCAATGGATCAGAAAGTGAGAAGATCACATGTGTTCTTGCTGATCAGAGCATTGGATGGGCACTTGATGTTGCAGAGAAGAAGGGGATTAGAAGAGCAGCTTTCTGTCCTGCATCAGCAGCACAGTTGGTGTTGGGATTCAGCATTCCAAAGTTTATTGATACTGGGATCATAGACAATGATGGTGAGTTCATACTTCTCTGATTCTTCTGCAGCTCAAGATTTTATTGTTTGCTTCTTTTCTTTTTCAATGACATTACTTACACAAATCAAGTTACTCATTGTAAAGAGTTTCATGAGTAATCAAGTAGTATCATGCCATGCCATATTAATGAAGACAAGAAAACAGTATTGCTTAAATGTAATACTCCTTTATTAATGAAGAAATTTCCAGCACTTGTGAGCTTCATAAACTGATGTTTTATAAGATGTAATTAGCATATGGCTTGGCATGAAAATTTGCTCATAAACCCTGAAATGAAACCGCAATCAGGATGTTACCATACTCATTAGAGGAGTTAGAAGTTACGAAGCTCGGACTCTTATCATAAATGGCGTGTCCAGTGTCTCGTATTCGACATCGACACGCGTATGATATTCGTAGGATACACTTATCGATAAAATGTTTAATTTGAAAGACATTTTTTTGTCTTGAAATGATTTTAACATAACTTCAACGCGATTTTAATAACCACAATCCAATAATTTTCTGAAAAACTTATACACTTGTAAACTTATTACATAAGTTTCTATTAAGATTATAAAGTAAGGAACAAATCCTACATTATCACTACTTTTTGTTTTTTTGGATATTAGACATATATATTAGATTCATTTTTTTCTTAGTTGACGGTTTGAAACTAGTATGTACATACATGTCGTGTCTTGTATCCTATATTTTTTTCAATTTAGTTGTATCTCCGTGTCTGTATCTATCCGTACATGGACTTTATAAGGATAGTTTAATGGTCACAGGGTTGAAAGGAAAAGTGAGAGAGACTGTGGGTTCAACTCTTCCCTTCTCACTAACATTTAGGAATTATAAGGTTGACTTGGTGAGTTTGGAAGGACATAGGAGAGATTCTGAATTCAACTCCACTCCTTAAGATAATATTAACAACAACATTTACCGATAAAAATAATATAATCATTAGTATTAGTATTCATGTCTTACTGATCAGCAATTAAATTACCCAGGAACTCCATTGAAAAAGCAGGTCATTCAACTATCCCCTACAATGCCAAGAGTGAGTACAGAAAAGCTTGTCTGGGTTTGTGTGGGGAACAAGACAACTCAGAGTCATATTTTCCAACTCATGGTAAAAAACATAGGGTCCATGAAGAAAACTGAGTGGCTGCTTTGCAATTCATCACATGAACTTGAGTCTGCAGCATTTTCTATGGCTCCAGAGATCATACCTGTAGGGCCACTTCTGTCATGCGATCAGCTAGGCCACTCTGCAGGAAATTTCTGGCCACAAGACCTAACTTGTCTGAAATGGCTAGATCAACAATCACCAAACTCAGTAATATATGTTGCATTTGGAAGCTTTACAAAGTTTAGTCCTTCCCAGTTCCAAGAACTTCGTTTGGCTCTTGAACTTTCCAACAGGCCTTTCCTTTGGGTTGTGCAACCAGAAGAGTCAAAAATTGCATATCCAGAAGGTTTTATAGAGAGGGTGGTGAAACGTGGAAGAGTGGTGGGTTGGTCACCACAGAAGAAAATTCTGAGCCATTCTTCAGTTGCTTGCTTCATAAGTCACTGTGGTTGGAACTCCACACTGGAAAGTGTGAGCAATGGGATCCCAGTGTTGTGTTGGCCTTATTTTGCCGATCAGTTCCTGAACAAGAGCTATGTTTGTGATGTTTGGAAGGTGGGATTGGGGCTTGAACCAAATGAGAGTGGCATGATGACAGAAGGTGAAATCAGAAGCAAAATCCAACAAATTTTGAATGATGAAGAATTGAAAGCAAGGGCTAGAGACTTGAAGAAGAAGATTCAAATTGGCACTGCACAAGGTGGTTTGTCAAACAAAAATCTAGACAGCTTCATCAACTGGATAAAAAGTTAACAACACAGAAAGAGAATTATGAAAAGGAACCAATCAGAAGTGATGCAGATTGTTCAACATCACTGTATCACTGTGTGGTATGTGTTTCACTTTTTCTTCTCAGGGACCACACAGTGTTTGAATTTGTTTCTTTTTTCTACCCTTATTTTTACATTGCAATGAGATTAGATCCTTGGTGATAGTTACTACTCCACTGCACAAGTTGTCTATTTAACACCTACTGAGCAAGTGACCACTGATGTCTAACCACATCCCCACACCTCATAATAAGTTTGTAACAACTTCTTTACATCTTGTCTGGATCAATGCCCTTTCATCATCAATCATTCTACCCTTTGTTTGTCTTATTGGGGTGAAAATGACTGCAATCAAAATCAATTCACAGAGATTAAAAAAAAAAAGAGAGAGAAATACTGCTGAACGAATTATCAAAATAAAAAATGAACGATTTTCTTTTTACAATTATCCATAGTAGTTACTATTATGAACTAAAATAATTATGGGTATTTTATTAAAAATAATCTTATAAAAATTAAAAAAAAAATCATAAAACCATGTCTTATAATTTAAGAAAAAAAAAAGTATTATATCGATAAAATATTAATTTGCAATTTTCTTTTAAATTTATCTATTACAAAAGAAAAACAAGAGGAGGATGAAGAGTGCACTTCCATGTGGGTTTAAAATTTGTCTGGTGTGGTTTTCTGATGGATTGGAATCCTCATAGGAGATATAGTTGCAACTGTGGTGTTTTAGTATAATGGATTGTAAATAATGGCTTAGGTTATGAAACTGTGGTGTTTAGTTTAATTGTTTGTAATTATAGGTGTAGAAAATACGTGCTTCTTACTATTCAAAACCTCATCAGAGGTTGATGATGCATTAGTACATTCATCTCCATCTATGATCACTGAGGCTGGTAAGAGAATGCTTCAAGAGATTTATCAAACTCAAAGAATTTAGGCATAGTTATCATAAGAAATTTTTTATTAATAATTAATTTTAATAGTAAAAAATAATTAATCATTATAATAACTAATTTAGATATAAATTTATAAATTAAAAATTATTTATAACTAATATAATTTTTAAACTAATCTACAAATCAATTATTAGAGTAAATTTAATTTTTAAATTGATCATTAACATTAATTAAAAAAAAATTACTTAAAATTTTTTTACCAAAAAAGTCATTATCATTGCAACGACTTTTTTTTTGTTAAATTTACCTACAAGACATACAAGTACAGCATTAAGGATACCGTTGTTAATTTCAAAAAAAAAAAAATTTGAAAACCGTGGGTTCATATCTTGAATGATGAAGGCCTGGTTCCTAACACGATTTTTAATTTTAAAATTAAAATTTAAAGTTTAGGGTTTCAGGATAAAATTAAAATTTAAAGTCATCTTCTGAACTCATCATTCCTGCAAAATAAAAGATGAAGTCGTGGCTCAACGTACTCCATTTAAGTAAATTTTTTAAAATTTATCTGTTTTCCACAAAATACACCAGTTTAGTAAAAAAATAAGTAAATATTTGTAACACAAATTTTAGATTACAATAATTTTGAAAAGGAAAAATAACATACATAAAATTTATATACTTAATCGTTGACTCTATAAGACCCACTTTTCTATTCTTGATGTTTAAGGGCATATCTATTGGGTATAAAGTCAGCCTATAGGGTGTCGTAAAATCCTTTTCCAGCTCTAACCCCCTCGCTCTGCTCCATTCTCTGAAAACAAGAACATTTCTCCCTTCCACTGCTGAAGCAACAAGCTCTACTAGGGCATAGTTTTTCCTCCTCTAAATCTGTTGAACACTCCTCCACCGGGTAAGTAGGACTTGAAACTCAAGCTCTCTTGTGTTCCTTTTCTATTTCCAAGTTTTGGTTCCACACTATTCTCTATCATAGCCTCATCTTCATTCACCTATATTTTGTTTTCAGTTCCGTAAGTTGCTCCTGCTTTAGGTGTTAGTTCGTTAAGAATCACATTCTCTTTGAGTTAGCGTTTATGTGTTTCTTGGAAGGGATAGATCCATCAACTTGATGTTGAATAGCAACCTTTCTCTGTGGTTGCTATGGGAGCTTACGACATTATGGACGAAACACCCAAAAATAAGGACAAATTATAAATGAAAGTAGAAAATGAATTAAGATTACAAGAGGGATTAGAAAACACCACCTTTAGATCGAAATCAAAATGACATGTGCCATGGACATTTGTTACTTGAAGAAGTTCCTCCAAGATAAGAACCAAATGAAAGAATTTTATACTTATGTTCACACTAATATATTCATAATTAGAATTCTTTATTTTCACATTACTTTTACCCATTCTTCATGACTTTTGAATAAATTATAAAACATATAAACAAAGGTTTCCTCTTAAGGAAACAAACAAAAAAAAACACTTGAATATTGAATACAAAGAGGCTTTTTTTAGATCTTAGAAGTATAAAATTTTCAAAACATAAGTATAATGATTAGACTAAACAAAAGATTACATCTAGTGTGAGCCCTAATCCTATGATTACATATATTTAATTTCTTTAATCTTCTATTTGGTGCATGAGATGTTTAAGAAATTTGAAAAGAGATATGAAGTAGTTGCAACATTCACATGCACTTAAAAGTGACACATAAAAGTAGTTTACAACCATTAGATTTACTTAATAGTGTTTTTGGATGAGCCAATTTAAGAGTGTAATTCATTTATTTTGTGAATTTGAAATTCTTTAAGATAGAACAAGTTGTTTGGATGAGATAATTAAAAAGAAATTGAAATTTAGAAATTTTAAGAAGGTATTTCAAATAAAAAACAATAGAATTTGAAATTCACTAAAAAAGGAATGGAATTGAAATTTCACAAGTTGTCGAATTCCACATGAGTCAAGATAAAAAATTCCACAAGGCCAAAAAGCTTACATAAGAAAAAGCAAACAACTTTACCCTTCCTCTCAAGCTGACTCTGTCCAACCTTCAATCCAGACAAACTTATTTCAACTGAGGCCAACTTGTCTCATTCTTCGACCCTCGACGCGGGTCGACCCAACTTGATCTTCGGCTTGGGCCAATTGGACTAAACCATCGGTCTGGCCCGACCCATCTCAACCTTTGGCATGGGTTGAACCTTTTTGACTTTTGCCTTGGGCCAACTCGACTCAACCTTCGGCCAAAGTAGGCCTGGCATGATCTTCAGATTAGGCCTTCCTATCTAGAGCTTTGGAAAGGGTCGATCTAGCTCAACATTCGACACTGACTGACACGACTTTTGGCCCGGAGTCAACCTTCGGTCCAAACCAAACCAACTTGATCTTCGACCCCAACTTGACGTTAGACCTAGGCCGAATTGACTCGACTTTCATCATGGGGGAACCTTAGTCGACGTTTGGCATATATCGACCTGACCTGATCTTTGGCCTGGGCCAACAAGCTCAACCATCGGTTCTAGTTGATTTGGGTCGACCTGGGCCAACCCGGTTCAATTTTCAACCTAGGCAATCTTGTTTAACCATCGATCTGGGCTGACACAGCTTGACCTTCGATCTCGAGCCAACTCAACTCAACCTTCACCTCAAACTCACCCAGCTCGACCTTTAGCCCCAGTTCAACCTTTGACTCAGGTTGACCTGACTCGACCTTTGTCTGGGTCAACCTAGGTTGACCTTTGACCCCGACTTGTCCTTTAGCTTGGGTTGATTTGGATTGACCTTCAACCTTAGCTCGACCTTCAATCTAGGCCGCTTTATTTCAACTTCGGCTCGATTAGGGATGGCAACGGGTCAGGTCGGGCACGGATAATGCCCACCCGCAACCCGACCCGCCACAAAAAATCTGCCCGCTACCCGCCCGTTTACCCGCTGGGTATCCGCTTAAAAAATATCCGCGAATATTTTTAAACTCGCGGGTACCCGTGGATACCCGATACCCGCAAATATTTAAAAAATTAATATTTTATAAATTTTTTAATATAGAATTATAAAAATAAAATATAAAATTGAATTAAATTTTAATTATAATTAAATTTGACATAATAAAATATACTGCTAATTTTAATTTTAATTAAATTTAACTTAATAAAATATAAATTAAATTTTCATTTTCATTTTTTTGCGGGTAACGGGTACCCGCGGGTGCGGATAGTATGATACCTGTACCCGACCCGTTTATAAGCGGGTATTAAAATACCCACTACCCACGGGTAATAAATACCCGCTACCCGCGGGTATTAACTATCCGTCGCGGATTTTATCCGTGGATATCCGCGGGCACGGGTATTTTTGTCATCCCTAGGCTCGATCCTACCCGTTTCGAATTTCGGCCAAGACTAACTCATTTCGACTTTCGACCAGGGTCGATTTGCCTTGACTCCAAGTTTGGGCCGACTCGCCTCAACCTTAAGCTCGCAATTACTAGAGATGACATTAGATCAGGTCAAGTATGGGTAGTGCCTACCCACTACCCGCCTCACTGGAAAAAAAAAATTGATTACTCACTTCCTTACTTGTCAAGTATCTTGAAAAAATATCCTTGAATTTTTATTATACCAACATGTACTCATGGATACATTCAAATATTTGTATATATTTTTTATTTTAAATAAAACTATTTAAAGACAAATTTTTAAAATATAAAATTAAAAAAAAAATTAAAATATTAACGTAATACAAATTTAAATGAGGTGTTGCAAAATATAAACTTTAAAAAGTTAATTTTTTCAAAATAACTTCAATTTTATAAACCTAAATAAACAATAAAAATGTATAAAATTTTAAATGATTATATAATAATTAATAATTTTCCAATAATAAATTTATTTTCATCATTTAATTTTAAAATAAAAATACCAATTTTAATAAAAACTTAAAAATAATATACCAATTAATAATTTTTCTTTAGTGAAATGACTTCAAATTTGGGATAAAAGTATATTATATAAACACTAATAACTACAACTACAAGCAAGCTGCATTCAAACAACATACAATTAATATATAGGTATCGATCTAGTCATAATCATTGTCTTGACTTCCAATCAAATCTCTTCATGTTTAAATATTTGATTATTCCTTGCACAAGGTCACACACCAAAGAAAAAATAAATGTTATAAAATAATTACTAAAATGTTATGTGAAAAAACAAACAAAGTTAATGTGAAAAATTATTGTTATTTTTAAATTCAAGGTTGTTCTCCGAAGATTTTATTGTACTTGTTGGACTTGTTGCCGACCAAATCTGCTTCTTTGGTAGTGAGCTTCTGTTGTGAGACAATTTTGTATATAATTATTTTTTATTAATGTTATAGTTTGTTAAACTTTACATTTCCATTTACATGTGATTGTTTACATATAACTTTCGGTGTCCAATTAATTTTTTTATTGAGGTTAATATGTGTTAAACTTTACATTTCGATTGAAATGGTAATTATTTATTGGATTCATGAATATGTATGAATGTTCCCTTGTTGAATATGTGTTGTAGGATAGATAATTTTTATCCCAAATTTTGATGAAGAGAAATGTTAAAAAATTAGTTTATTAATAATTATTAGGTTTTTAAAATTTAACTCAATATTACATATTTGTTTTAAGTTTTTTGATTAGTATTGTTTGCAAATTGTATCTAGAAGTAGGTTATAATTTATTTTATTTTCTTTGTTCCAACACACATAGGACAAAAGAAAATTCCTTTGATGGATAAAAATATAGTGGACAAAGCAGCACTACATAGTTAATATTTGTTTAATAGGTTTCCTATAAGAAACAGTGTGCATGTCAGTGAATGAAACAACAATGGCAACAAAATGAAGATGCACACAAATCCACAAACAAAAGGGACAAAGTAGATTGTGAAAAATAGATAACCCACATGATGTTTGCAAACCATTTTTGGTTTAATTAGTTGGGATTTTGAAGCCACAATTGTTAGTGAGTTTGGAGATTTTACATTCACACCCTTGGATGTTGGGCTTTTGCACATGCCTTCATTCACTCCTTGAGTCAACATGTCATGGTCATGACAACCACACATACCATGTTCACATGCAAAAGCTATTATTAATGTCATTGGATTCACTCACCCTTCTCCACACTCTTAAATTTAAGTATTGTAAATAAGAAAAATAAAAAGATTTCACTAAAATTGAATAAAATAAGAAAAGTGGGGTGTGTGATTAATTAGATTATGGGTAATTAAGATAATTTGGAATGATGAAAAAGGTGGTATAGGTGTCAATGTCACTCAGATATTTTGATCTGAAAAAATGAAGAGTGAGAATGATGAGAGAGCATGTCACTCCATAATTCCTTGCAGATTGATGCAGCTACACTACACATAGCTACCTGCACTCACTGTCTCTGTAACTCTCAATCTCTCTACTTTGCTTCCCAACCCTTTTCTCTGAGAGAGACTAACATCACTGTGACTCTGTTCCTCCCATGCAATACCTCCATCCTCTTAAATGAACATCACTGCACACTTATATATATATAATAAATATAAATTTTTATAAATCTCACTTCATATATTATTTTTAACCGAGTTAAATATATTTTTTCCAATTTTAAAATTAGTTTATTTTAAAATTTTAGATCAATTTAATCTTTTATCTTTCGAAATATATAAATTTAGTCTTTTAATCAAATTTTATTAAATTTATTTGATATTTTAAACACGTTTCATTTCATAATAGTATTTTATTTAACATTAAAGTAAAAATATATCAAACAGTATAAATAACTCAATATAATTCTGAAATGTATACGAAACATCAAATAAATCTAATAAAATCTAATTAAAAAAATTAAATTTACGTATTTCAAAAGATGATGACTAAATTGGTTCAAAGTTTCGATAATTTCAAAAATCATTCAAGAAAAACATATTTAACCCTTTTAAATTTAATTTTTTTTTTTAATTTAAAATTAAATTTAAAATTCTCTTCTTTGAGACTGGATGCGTGTCACTTGGTCACCACCTGAACACAAAGATATGTCACGCTTTCATTGAAACTCAAAACCTGTGTTTAGCATCATGGATGGTCTTACACTAAGTTTTAAGAATTAAATATTGTTTTACCCTTTGATGAACTTTTACATCTGATTGCAACTTCATTTTTTATATTATTTGATTTTTTTGTGAACTTTTTCTTCTGATTCCAACTTCTTTTACTATTTTGTATTTCATCTTATCATTATATTATTTTTATTACTTAAAAAGCACATAAATTGGTATAGCATTTCAAGAATCCAAATAATATCTCAAAAATTACTAAAAAGAATCAACCTTGTAGAGATGGGATGAAAATAAAGAAGCAAAATGTTAAATTTGTAAATATTTTATTTATCAAATGTAAAAATAGAAATGGTAAGAGCTGAATTTTTTGCAAACTAAGGAAACATTTTTAAAATATTTTCAATTTCAAGAATTTAAAACTGTTCAAAACTTAAAGATACTTCTTTTAATAGTATTTTTTCAGTTAGAATTAATGTTTAACTTGATTTGTAAGCAAACAATTCTGACTCTTAACTGTGAGAAGATTTCTTACATTGAATGTAGATTTCCCCTATGCAAAATTATCAGAAAAAAGTTAACCCTAATTAATGAACAGTATAAAAGTACTTAGACAGCTATATTTTAGTTCAATGATTTTTATTAACAGAGTGTAATTACTACAGTGTAATAACCACCAGTAACCAAGTTTAATTTTTCTAAAGATGAGTCATCTAAATGTAACAGTGCAAGCATCAAATTCAAGCTCCATGTGTTTCTGGCATACTTGCTGCCAAAAGAAAACAAGAACCACTGTTCTGAAAATAAAAAGTTCATTTAGACATGAATACACTATAATTACCCCTAAATCAATGTTTTAATCAAAGAAAAAGTGCTTAAAATTCCCATTTGACAAAAAAAAATAAACATTCTTTTAACTACTTATAAAATTTGCAATAAAAAGCTACTGATGTTAAAAAATCTATAATTTATAGTAGCAATTTTACCTTTTGCAATGGAGGAAGAACGAAGAAAACCAAATGTGAAAGAAAGAAACAGAAGAAAAATAGAATAAAAATGGTTACATTACATGCATTGGATTTCCTTTACAAATTCTGAAATTCCCAACCTTTCCATCTCCGTTTCCCCATTCAAATTTCTCTTCTACCATAGTCCCTACCCAAATCTAGTGAAAATAAAAATCATAAACCCCAAAAAAATAAATAACCCCAGAAGACCAAAGATCTTTGCTTTTTCTTTTTTCATTAACGAAAGGACAAAACAAAAACATTTAGAAGAAGCGCAAAAGAATAAAAGAGAGTGAAAGGGAAGCTACTATAACAACAAAGCATGTTCATCATCGTTCTGGGTGCTGTCGTTCCCATAATACTCGATGAGTTTCTGCAGCACCACCACACGCGTCCGCAGCAACACGATGTAATCTGCGGTTTCCTTGAACAGCTGGTCTGGTTTCACAGCCTCTTCTTCGGTGGTGTTCGTAGTCGGAATGAGGTTCTTCAAAGCCTCAAGCTTCTCCGACAGTTTCTGAGACTTTTTGTGGCACTTTTCATGGTTGGAGGGGTCAATTGTGGTGATGAGATTTTGGTTTCTCCCTCTTGGTGTTCTTGTTCTCTTTGTGGCTCTTTTGAGAGAGAGTTTGTAACTGTGCCTTGTGGTTGTGGTCATGGCAACAGAACAAAGAAAAAAGGAAGTGGGTTTGGTTTAGGTAACTTTGTGATTGTGTTGTGTTTTTTTTTTGTTACAGTTTTGGTGATGAGAGAAGAGGGGTTCTGGGTTTAAGTACTGAAGCTTAAAAAAATTGCCACTTGATGATGTGGGTTACTACAGAAATGCCACTGGTTTTTTTCTTTGATGACCAAATTTGTTGAGAATAGGTTAAAAAACAAACATCATATGTCAATTGATCATGTGCCAATAAAGGATAAGATCCAAGAACATTAGGTGTCAAGTTTTTGTTGTTACATCATTTTTCTTAGTTGTTCTTGAGAAAAATCACATCAAAATGTTGCACAATTGAAGCATGTATGTATGTGGGTATGTATAACCCCTAATTCGGTGAAACATGCATAGTTAGCATGAAATTAATACAGAGAATTTTTTATTTATTTTCTTGCCCAACCAACCAAATATATAAGGTCCATGGCAATAAATCCTCACTCATTTGGTGAAACATGCATTGTTAGCATAAGAAAAGAGTGGGACCAAAGGGCATAAAGAATGGGATATTTCCATGAAAGAAGGGTATTTTGGTAATTCCACATGTGCCCCCAAATGAAAAAAGAGAAAGCGGGAAGGGAAGAAGAGAGGCACAACTTGCGAGCCAGAGAGGCAGAAAAGCCTGTCCTTCTGTAACGGCACATGTGAAGGTCCCGGGAACTTCACATTGTTCTTAATTACCGTTTTACCCTTCTCATCATTTCTTTCAATATCAATTACATTATATTTTTTTAAAATAAATAAATAATTATATCATTACTTATACAAAATTTCTCTAATAATTTTTATTCAAAAAAAAAATCAAATATCACTTATTTGTCAATAATAGATTTTGGATTTTCCAATAATTTTTTATTTTTAGTTTTTTCACTTAACTTTAAAAAAATATTAATATTAAGGGTTAAATATGTTTTTAGTCCCTCAATTTTTAATCAAAATAAGAATTAGTCTTTCTTTGAAATTTTGATTCAATTTAATTCTCCAACAACTGCGTGAACTTAGTCCTTTCAAGCAAATTTTATTAAGTTTATTTTCAAACGTATTTCATGTAGCATTTGATATGTTTACACCGTTGGACATATTTTTGCTTCAATATTAGCTAAGAAACTATCATGAAACACATTTAAAACGTCAAATAAACTTAACAAAATTTGGTTAAAAGAAGTAAATCCACACAATTTTGAAGTTGGGGGACTAAATTGGATCAAAGTTTTGAAAATGGATTAATTTCAATTTTTACTGAAAGTTTAGGGACAAAATCATATTTAACCCTAATATTAATATATTTAAAAACATAATAATTAATGTATTTTGAAAAATAACAGATAAATAATACAAAAAATTTAATCCAAACTCATCGAGAATACCTCCTTAATATTCACATTATCATATTTAATAAAATAAAAATATAATTGAGTAAGACTAATGTATATATAGATTATATGGTAAAGGTTATTGATTATTTAACAATTGATAAAGGGGTGAAAATATCACACATTTGAAAAACTGAATTGGTTGAGGTTTAAAAATTAAAATGTGTGATAAGATTGTACATCACTTTTTGTATTTTAGTGGTAAACTTTGGTGGGCAATTTCAAAATATTCATTGTACCTCTCAAAGTATGTTGTCATGTGGTGGTAGCTTTTGATTTGTGCCATCCTTTTTCAATTTCTTTTACTAATGCTTTTGTGATTTTTCCACTCCAATTCTTTTTAGCATGCAAGCTCTCCAATCTGAAACTGAAAATCAAAGTTCTTCTTTTCCTTCTCTAAAGAATATACTGTATAGACCACGTTTCTAGAAAGTACAGTCGATTATTATTATTTTTTTGGGGTCAATTTAATTTGGTTTTTGATAGAACTATACCATATATTGCAAATAATTTTATAACAAGGATTTGCTTAGGTATACATTAAAAAGCACACACATATACATATATATATATATATATATATATATATATGTATATATATATAGATATTCTTCAATGATCATACCCTAATTCCAATTTATCATGTTTAGGTTCCATCCAACTCACTTAAACACAAATCATGATCCAAAGTGTGAATTTGATATCTTTAGTAAATAACACGATGAAACTCACTTTTCTTATCTTAAGGTTTAATTAATATATTAGTTTTTATATTTAAGTTTTATTTTTATTTTTATATTTTATTTTTATTCAATCAAGCTTCAATATTAATTAAATAAAGTCAATTTCATTATTTAATTATATAAACATTAATTACATTTGAAAAAAAGTCATATGTCAAAATTTGAAATATTACAAAATCTAAAAAATACCATATATCAAACCAAATGAGTCAGAAAACACAGATGATATAAATTTTGACATGTGACAGTTTTCGAATGATTTTAATATAATTTAACGAATTATACCCGATTGACTATTTAGAACATTTTGGAAATCAATTAAATAAAAAAAATATAAAGACTAAAGTAAACCTTAAATATAGAAATAAAATTAATAATTAAAACTTATTTTAATCAAAACCTACACTTAAAAAATTGAATAAAATTGATTGAAAATAAGATATGAGTAAATCCATTCAACATAGTATTGTAAGAGATAAGTTTGAGAAAGAAAAAACTCGTGACTTATAGTGAATTGTGATGTTTGCACGTGAATCATTTATATGCTCACAATCAACTCCACTCCCTAAGTATAATATTGGGATTTAGATTTGAAAAGGTTATAGGCAACATCAATAGGTGTTGAATTAAGGTGTGTGCTAAATCTTCAAATCAAGAGTACTATTTGAGACAATAAGATATTTGAAGAATTGTACCTTTTATGCTACTACTTATTTGGCATTATCGATAGTGGACAAAACTCTTAAAACAAACGGTGAAAAGGATTCATAATAAAAGAACAACATTCATTCACAAATTTCACCAACACAAAGGAAGCTTCTCTCTTCCATGAAAAGTATACTCTTAACAAAAACCCATGGTAAAATAGAACTTTACTCTTGCACACTCTCACAAAAAAATCACATTAAAATGTTCAATTTTTATCTACTAGATCGAACTAAGTCACTTTGAAGAATTATCTTTTACATTAAAAATTCACTTAATGAATGAAGAAAAATGAAAAGAAGCTGTGAATTCAATTCCTCAATTAATAACTAACGAATACTGATAAAAAAGAAATACTTAGACCGTGTTCTTTTAAACAGATTTATGTTTGAAAGTAATAGCAGACGTGGATTTAAAGATTTTTTTTTGTTCCTTTTAGTTGATTTGCGGGTGAGGGAAGGAGTGAAAATGTAGGATTGATGTTTTTTTCTATATTCCCTCTTGCAAAGAGATGAGCAAGTGAAAGTTGCGCTTTTACAAAAAAACATTATGATTTAAAAGATAAAAAATGTTTTCAAATTAAATACTAATTATGTCAGAAAAAAATAAAAAAAATAACTTATTTTTTCACAATAATCATTAATATCTAAATATTTATTTTTTCTTTTCAAAAAATAAGGGGATTATTTAAAAATAAATATTATTTTTTTTCAAAATTAATGAATAGTAATGTTAGAAAAATTAACTCGTCTAAAATTTATTTCATATTTTTAACAACAAGGAGAATTTAGTCAATTTTATTTTTTATTTATTAAATTTTTTTTTATCTATCACTTCAATCAAATCATTCACGAACTTCACTCTCTAATCTACTCAAAAATCAACACCAAATCTCTTAAAAAATAACAAGACCAATTCAACTCTCTAATTCTTTCTATCTCTTCCCAAATGGATTTATCCAAAAGAACATGTTTGTAGAAGTGGTGAAGTGAGGTAAGTTGTGTTGTGTTGAGCCCTAAAGAGTGCATGTGGAGATGATATGGGACAGCAAGGCTTGGTAAGAGGAAGAAGAGAGAGAGAGAAAGCACATGGGTAGCACATGAGGAGAGAGAATGGGTTGCTTGGTCTTTGAGGAAGAGAAAGCATGTGATGTGAGAAAGGGGGGACAGTGAGGCAGCATCAAATGTACACCATGTTCTGCACATTCCCTGCATCAAACTGATCAAATCGCAGCACACCAATCTAATCTTCTCTTTCCCCATTTTTACATTTCCTTCACCATTTCATTATTTTACATCTCAATTCAAATATTCCATACTTTCCACTATTTACCAACTAATTAATATCTTTTATTACACACATTTTTTAATAACAATTTTATTAATACATAATTCATTATTAGATGCGTATCAACGAACGTATTTTAGTAGATTTGTATTTCTATATGTATAAAGTGTATTACAAGGCACATGCATCTACTTGGTTTCCAAACTTTTTCTATTTGGCATGTGTGACATGTGTGGGGGTTCTACATGTGATTCAAACGGTGTCTTTAGCCTTATCCAGTTCCATTTGGATTTGGGTGGAAAAGAAAATTGATTACTGTATTGAAAAAAGAAATCATATATATTTAAAAACTGGATTAGTTTTTATTGATGCCATAATCATTTGATTCATCAAATTTTAGTGTGTGCCAATTATACTTGATCACATAAAAAACAAACACAAAAATTTCACAAAGACAATAATGTATTTCAGTGTTAATGTGATAAGTTAATCAGTTTTAGTATAAGGAAATTGGTTCAAGTGTTCAACTCTATATCTTTTCCGTATTACTAGAAATTCTTATATTACATGAAACAAGAAAATACTTTTTTCTGTCATTTTTTCGAATAATTTTAATTGACAGGTAATTCTTTCCTGAATAATCATTTCTTACAAAATTATAAAATTTGCAAGTATTTCCTACAAAATTTGTTGCGAAAATTGTTTTATACAAAATATTTTGCAAAAAAAATTAGTAACAATTTCTTACAAAAAATTTTTCACAATATGTATTTCCTACGAAAAAGTTTTCAAAATAAAATTAACAAGAAATGAATTCTTTTAGTAGTGCAGTTCAAAAAAAATATGAATCAATTACACTAATTATAGAAGCATGACATTTAAACAAGCTAGTTGGTGTAAATTATTATACATAATTTTTTTTCAGTTATAGTTTTATGTCCTCAATCAGTCTAATTATCCTTCCAAACTCAAACACAAGCAAAACGAACCAGCTAATTAGTATAATTTAATTTTACTAATCACATTTTAAAAACCCCCTATAATACCTTGAAATTTAACATATAAAAATAAGAAAGGGAATTAGTGTGTGGTAATGAATTGAAGTGTACTTTTAAGATGCTATTATTAATCAGTAAAAAAGGAACAGTTAAAATTTGTTCATATGTATCTTTCTCTCCTTAACGAGAGAGACTAATTTGTGTTGATTTTTGAATTAACACCACAAAAATCTAGCTAACTGGAAAAAAAAAAAACAGAATCAAACCACCATAATGTTTTTGTTTTTTGTTTTTCTGTGAAATTGAGGTTCACACTGTGTCATTCTGCTGCAACTATATGCATCTTATTAACTGAACAAACTGAATAAAAAAAGGTTTTATATATATATATATATATATGATAGTACAGGAGCAAAGTACTGAAACAAAAAAAATGGTGTAATGAGCATGCATATATATATATATATATAATATGTATGAATAATGTATGTATAAATAGTAGTATACCTTTGCGGTGCATGTAGCTGAAGTCACTATCTAACCTGTGGACACAGAATGAGGTTTGTATGGATGGTAGGAGCAAGATGATGGAGGGAATGGAAGTGCAAGAAAGAGATGTGATGTAACATCTTTTTTTAGGGTTTCTTTCACCACTTTAACCATTGCTTGCATCATGTGCACCTTGGTTCCTCTGCTTCCTATGCCTTTATTCCTTTTGTTTTTTCAGAGGGACAAATGTTGATTAGTTCCCACTATGTGTGTGTGATTCATGAGAAATGAGTGAGAGAGTCATTGGTCACAAAAGTACCTTCTTCAATTCTGTGTTCTTTGTTGTAGGACCATCATGACCCACACATATGCCAACATGTTTTGTCTAACATGACACACCTTCACTTTTGACATGGTTGTAATAATCATGCAAGTTCATGTTGTTTCTGGTTGCCCATGCCCATGCTCAATGCTGATAGAGAACTTAGGGTTTTCTTCTTCTTCTTCTTCTCTTCTTTCTCCCACAAATTTATTTTGCTTACAATTAATGTCTCCCAACTAATAGTAATGAACTAATTTCTTTCAAGGTTCAGACAGAGGTCATCAAAGTAGGTTTTGTCCTTTTTGATAATTCTTTATGTATGTGTATAATTCAAAATCTATTTTCCAACAATGAATCTTAGTTACCCACCAACTATTTTGAATTTTTTTATTCACAAACATTATAATGTCATTTTTATATAAAAAAATATGATCTTTTTATCTTCTAAATGATTGATTCGTTTGGTTAGACTTGACCCCTTTGATAGATTATTTTTTTTGTCATTTTATGCTATAGGTGTGAAATATTAACTAATTTTATTTTTATTGATAATTAATATATATGTTCAAAAAATTTAACAACTTTTGATATATAAAGTTTTCTCTTTTCAGTTATATTTGTTTTCATCCATAAATTTTGAATTTGATATGTTGCTTGAACTATCTTCATCTAGTTTCATTCATTTGAGTGATTTTTTTTTAATTGAAAATATAATTGTGTAACTGATATAAACAGAAAACAAGAAAGATAAAATATGTCATGGAAGAATATTAAATTGGAATATAGAAAAATCAGTTCTCTAATAAATCTACAATTATATATAGTACGTGTTGCTTCAATTAAGAAAAATATGGTTTCCTAACAAAAAGTTGTTGTTATATGTCAAGATTAAAGGATTTAATATTTTAAATCGTATATGTGGGCACAAAATATTAGAGCATCTAATCAAGAATACGTACCTTTGTTGGTGATGATTAAGATTGTTGATTTAATGAGAGAATTTATCTTTGAAAACATATGTTGTCAATTAAGTATTTGACTTTTCCGTGCTGCAAAAGTTAAATGATTGAATCCATAATGAATCACTCCTAAAACAAAATCTAATACCATGTTCATTAATTTGTTAGATTTGTGGGGTATAATTAATATTAATAATGGAAGTATAACTTTAGTAATTATTACTCAATGGGTTTTTCTCTGGATATATTTGAGAGAATTAACGTCAATGAGATCAATTATGACTGATTCGAACCACTTCAATTTTATAAGGAATTAATATCACTTCTAATTTAAAATTTTAAGATAATTTGTTTATGGATTTTTTTACTTTATACCATGTTCAAAGTTCTTATCTCTACTTGAGACTCATACTTAAATTCCTAACAATCTTCTCATCAATTCACATTGATATATTTTCTCTCGACGAAATATTTTCAATTATGAGCACATCAGTGATGACATTCTTATATCACTAATGCAACGAAAAAAATTTATATCGGTTTAAACAAAAATTATAAATCAAACATCATATATTCTTAACACAAAAATGAGTATTTTTCATAAATAAAATACATTAGTGACCTTTGTAAAGCTCACTTTCAATTTTAAAGATTTGGGCCATACTTGAATTCCTAATAATCTTTTCATTAATCTACATTGATATGCTCTCTCTCAAGACGAAATATTTTCATTAAGTATTTTTATAATTAACTATAAGACCAGTTTTATCTATTTAATCTAGATTAATGAAAAAACCTGATTCTATTGAGCAATCGTAATCTGTTTTATGTTTTAAGACATGTTTATGACATTATTTTATGTCCATAATACTTATGTTTTAAGTATATTTTAGGATGGCTGTAATGGTTAAATTCGGATATCCTTTCCGTTATTTACTCTATTTTATTATAATATATAATGTTTTATTTATTAGAGTTATTTTATTAAATGTGATGTCACAATCTTAAGTATATTTAGGATTACTAAATGCAAAATATATATTTCACTAGTGAAATGTAATTTGGTATTATGTAAATTTTTGAATAAAAACATTTTAAATGCAAAATAGAGCATATATTTTAATGTTCAATGTACATAAGAACAAGATTCATAATGATTTTCTAAATTACACTCCAAAAAAGTTCACAAATCAAACAATGTGAAAACTCACACAAAGCATCAAAGCGAGAGAAAAATGGAGCTAATTTTTCAATAACGCACAGGGGTTCATAACAGATAGAATGTATAGCATGTAGAGAGAGCTAAATAAAATTAGGTTTTTTTACGCATTGAACAATGAGATTTTAGTCTTTTACACACTTCATGTAGGTGCATGAAGAAATTGCCGGTTGTAAAGAGCAATTAGAAAACAAAGAAAGAGCTCTTACGGAATTGGGTTTCTTTTTTCGCATCATCTTCAAAGTTGGGCCACGTCGATGCTATCATTCGCAAGTATGAGTGTTATTATTGTTCAAGCACCATTTGTGTTATTTTTATATGAATAAACAATAGTCGTAGTTTCAGACTGTATCTTTCAAATTATACAATATTATTTAAATATGGACTATATATGTTTTTGTCCCTTAAGTAAAAATTAGAATGAGTTAATTTTTAAGATTTTGGTTTAATTTATTTCATCAACTTTAAAAATGTATAAATGTAATCATTTTGATAAATATTGTTAAGCTTTTTTTTTACGTTTCAAATTTCAAACGTGTTTCATGATAGCATTTGATTTGTTTATATCGTTTGACATATTTTTGCTTCAATATTAATTAAGAAACTATCATGAAACACGTTTAAAATTTTAAATAAACTTAACAAAATTTACTTAAGAGAATTAAATCTTATAATTTTAAAATTGGACGACTAAATTCGATCAAAATTTTAAAGAATGACTAATTCTAATTTTAATTGAAAATTGAAAGCCTAAAAACATATTTAATTCTTTAAATTTTAGTTCTATAACAAATTCTTACCAAGAACACACCATACAATGCTTTTTTCAAACAAATAAGAAACAACGCACTATCAGAAGGGTTACTGTAATATTCTTTTTATACAATTAAATAGATTAATGATATATCGACATAAAAATAAGTTACATGACATGAGTCTGAAAAAATATCTCAAAAAGTATCACTAGGATATTTTTCTTTCTATTTCCATCGCATTTTCGTTCCTTGCAACTGCAATATTGCATGTAATAATATTTTTTTAAGTACTTTAATATTGATGAATCGTTTGGAAGAAAATGATAAACACTCAAATAATTTGTGTAGAAATTATGAGAGACAAATATTGGTTTTGAGTTAACATTGCGTTAAAGTTAAAAAAGTGTCAATAAAAGACTTTCAATCGTATATCTCTGATCTCTACAAGATAAAATAGTTAAAGATATAGACCTCTTTATTGTTTTGTTAAAATATTTCCTTAGATTACATAAACTTTATTTATAAGTCTTTATTAAATCAAAATCTATTATAAAAGTTCGGCCTCTTATAGAGTGGACTCAAGAGTAAAGTAAGTAATACATCCGTCTTAAACTACCAAAATAGAAAGATCTAAATTGATATTTCTCTATTAAATTATGTTTAATAAAAAAATGCCTCAATTTTTTTAATACTAATATACACCTATTAAATTTTGTTTGGATTAAATTGCAAAACTAGTAACTAGATTAGAGTTTAGTCTTTTGGTGGATAATGGAGATGAAATCTCTGATGAAATAACACAAGTTGAAATTGGAAAACAACGTGAAAGTTAAATGAAATTAATTACAATAATTTTATAGATAATTTTGCATAAAAAAAATCCAAAAAAAAAGTTAAATAAAAGGCCTCATTCTTAAGTGTTGAAATTGGTCAACTAATACTTTAGGTGGAGAAGCGTATTTTGAGAAAGATAAATTAAAACCATTGAATTAAAATGATTGCATAATTATAGGAAAAACAAAAATGTGAGGATTATATACATTTGTGTTATGTATAAATACTTTGCATAAAAAGTTTATTAGGTAATTCCAATAACGAGAAAAAAAGGGATAAGAGAGAGATAATATTTATTTATTTTTTGTTGTAAGTTAAGTGTTTTATAAACACTTGTTTTGTAATTTTGTCTTTCAAATAAAAATTCTACAGCAAACCAGAGATATAAGCATAATTGGTTTAACTCTGTTATCAATTTTGTGTGTGATTATTCTTCATTACTTCCATAAATATGATTATAGGAAATGTGTGTCATTTCCTAACAACCAGTATCAGAGTTTGGTTGTTACTATTATTTATTGTTATAAACGATCTAGAGGGAATCATATTTGAGTAGGAGCAATGCCCACAAATGAGGGAAATGTGAAAATTGAAAAGTTTGATGGAACGAACTTTGGCTTTTGGAAGATGCAAATTGAAGATTATTTGTGTCAGAAAAAGATGTATCAACCTCTCTCAGGAAATAAACCCGAGGACATGAAAGATTAAGATTAGGATCTTCTTATAGTCAAGCCCTTGGAGTTATTCGTTTGACGTTATCTTGCAATGTTGCATTCAACATTGTAAAGGAAACAATCACAACAAGTCTTGTGGCGAATCTTTATGGAATTTATGAAAAGCCTTCCGCCTCAAACAAAGTTCATTTGATAAGACGATTGTTCAATTTACAGATGACAAAAGGTGCATCAACAACACAACATCTCAATGAACTCAATATAGTCACAACCCAATTGAGTTTTGTTGGAGTAGAATTTGATGAGGAAGTACGATCTTTGATACTTTTGTCTTATGTACCAAAAAGTTGGAATGCTACTGTCACAACTGTGAGTAGCTCGTTGGGAAGTAATAAGTTAAAATTTGATGATTCGTGATTAGGTTCTCAATGAAGAGATCCGATGAAGAAAGTTAGGTGAATCATCAACCTCTTCAATTTTGCATACATAATCAAACCGGAGAACTTTGACTAAAGGATAAGGACATGGGAAATCCAAGAAAAGGAGGTCTAGGTCCAAAAACCCTCATAACTTCCATAACTCGAAGACTATTGAGTGTTAAATTGTGGAAAGACTAGGCATTGAAAAAATCAATGCAAGAATACACTGAAGAATCAAGATGCGAAGGCAACGAAAAATTTTGCTTCTACCTCAAGAGCAAATGATGCATTGATTTGTTCTTTAGATAGCGAGGAAGAATCTTGGGTGTTAGAATCCGAAGCATCCTTTCATGTCATTTCACAAAGAGTATTCTTCAAGAATTATGTCCCTATAATTCTTGGTAAAGAACAATCATGCGGGATTGTTGGCAAAGGTACGATTAAGATTAAGTTCAATGGGTCGATATGAGAATTGAAGAATGTTAGACATATTCATGACATGACAAAGAACTTAATCTCAATAGGCCAGTTGGCCAATGAAGGTTATACACCAATATTCCATGGAGATCGTTGGAAGATTTCTAACAATGACTATTGCTCAGGGTAAAAATAGTGGTACTCTTTACAAGACTTCTAGAGCATGTCATTTGATTGCAGTTGCAACATATGATAATTCCACTTTATGGCTAGGCCATATGAGTGAGAAATTAATGAAAATCATGCACTCAAAAGATAAACTACCATGTCTTTAGTCGGTAGAAATTGACATTGTGAAGATTGTATACTAGGAAAGAAAAAAGAGTTAGCTTTCATACAAGTAAAAGAACCTCAAAGAAAGAGAGACTTGAGCTTGTCCACTTTCATGTTTGGGGGCCAACGATTATCCCTTCCATTGGTGGGAAACAATACTTTGTGACTTTTATAGATGATCACTCTAGGAAGGTATGAGTTTACTTTCTAAAACATAAGTAAGAATTATTTGCAGTCAGGCTTTCCAGAGCAGTTTTGGGCAGAAGTAGTCAACACAAAATACCAAAAGAGGTATGGAGTGGAAAAGAGGTAAAACTCTCACATCCTAGAGTGTTTGATTGCGTAACATATGTACACATTAGGTAAATTAAAGAAGTTCACTTTCATCGATTATGGTGAAGATGAATTTGGCTACCCCTTATGAAACAATGAAAATATAAAGATTATTCGTAATAGAAATGTGATCTTCAATGAAAAAGTAATGTACAAGAATAGGGACACCACGTACACTAGAAACTTAGAAAATAATGGTCCAGTGTATGTAGAGGTGGATGATGTCCCAGAAACTCCTATAATTGATACTCCTCAACCAAAGGAATCAATTGAAAATAATAATGACCAACAAATTGATACACTGGAGCCTTCTACTCCAATTACTGCTTTGAGAAGGTTTTCTCGACCTCATAAGTTTAATAAGAAATACCTTAATTATATATTATTGACTGGTGAATGGGTGTCTGAAAACTATGAGGAAGCATGACAAACTTCAAATGCTAGTAAGTGAGAGCTTGTTATGAAAGATGAGATGAAGTCTTTAACATCAAATTAGACATGGGAACTAGTAGAGTTGCCTATGGGGGGAAAGGCACTTCACAACAAATGGGTGTATTGAGTAAAGGAGGATCATGATGGCTCCAAGAGATATAAAGCCCAATTAGTTGTCAAAGAATTTCAACAAAAGAAAGGAATTTACTATACATAAATCTTTGTACCAGTTGTGAAATTCAATACTATCAACACAATCTTAAGTATTTTTGCTAGTGAAGGACTTTACCTTAAGCAATTGGAAGTAATCACTGAATTTCTTCATGGAGACTTAGATGAAGATATTTATATGCATCAACCTGAAGGTTTCTGAAAAGAAAGGAAAAAAAATATGGTGTGCAGATTAAAGAAGCGCTTGTGTGGTTTAAAACAAGCTCCAAGACGTACAAGAAGTTTGAAAGCTTCATGCATTAGGAAGGTTTCCAATAATGCAATGTTGATCATTGCATTTTCCATTTTTGGCTAAATAACTTGAATATTTTTTTTGGAATTTGCCACTCTTAACTTACCCATTGACTATTATTTAAAATAAAATTATTCCTGGTTAATACAAAGTATTGTTTGGATGAAAATTATTATTAACTAAAAGATCGAGTACTTTTTGAAGCTATCATTCTTGACCAAATAAACTAAGTTTATATATAAATATGTGATCAAACGAATTACACAATTTTACTAATTAGAGAGTATTAAAGTTTCACGACACATACAAATATATGAATTCTCTTCTAATTTGTTATATAAAATAACAATTTATTTATAAAACTTTTAAGGATACATAGATTTTAACACCATAGAAAATTAGATAGAAGTTGAGATCATTATATATTTAATTAAATAATTTCAGCTATAAAACTTGTAATTTCAAAGACAATTTAACAATTAATTATTTTATTAAATAGTTTTTTGTTTTGGGTGTAGGGACCAAGCACATACTTCCAACACTCAAATTACCCTCGAGTCATTTTGTTTGACGTCCTCCTTAGCGAGCTTATACAATTCTTTCTCTTGCTTAGTGTCTTCTCTCCTCCCGTTCGGCTGGTCGGGATACCTATCTAAAACGCTACGATGTACGATGCTTAAGTCACTTTAAGACCGACAGATAGGTAGCAGTAAATGCTGTAATAAAATGCGAGTTGAAGGTGTTTCTAACTTACCTTGGGCATCTATTTATAGTTTTTGGTATGGTCCTGTGATTAGGGTTTCTTAATCATGGCCCAATTGCCTTTTAAACATGATTACTGACTTGTATTATCTTAATTCACTTTTTACCTGCTCATCCAGGTTTTGGTGTGGCTGCCCGATCGATGGGCCATACATCCTGTCGGTTGTCTTCATAACTGAGGGTGTCTCCACATAGGTGGAGACAAAGTTCAACTGGAAAAGAACGCCAGAGGCGTTTGGTCGCGAGTCCCCTTAAAGTACTCCAAAGATGTTGCCACATCAACAGCCTGGGAGAAGGTCCGCTTGACCAATGATCCTTAAAGCACTCCAAAAATGAGTCCCCTTACGTTATATTGTTTTATTAACATGTTAGTCTACAAACAAAATTGATAAAATAAAAAAGAGTAAAATTGGTAAAATTAATTTTAAAAAATATCACTTAAAAGGTGAAGTAAAGAATAAAACGTGGACTAAGTTTAGTTCTTTCTGTTTACTTATGACAGTAACAGCTATAAGAGCTTAACAAATCAATCAATAAAAAGTTATGAAAATTGAAATTTTGAAAACTAAATCCTGACAGGTTCATGCGATAAAGATAATTTAATGGTAAAATGGCAATTAAATTTTTATTTATAAACTTATGATGTCACGTCACGTCATTTATATTTTTATTAATTTATGAAAATCAACACATAATTTATACTTATTTACAAATATCGATTTATTCGAGGATAACATTTCAGTAACTATTTGGATAAAAATATTTAATATTACTTATATCTGTAAATTTTTGTTTATAGTTAATGAAGTGTTAAAATTGAGGACATTGAAATCCAATTTAAACAAAAAGAACTTTTTTTTTCACGTTAAAATTGATTATATTGAAATTCAAATTAACTGCTATTTAACGTTAAAATACAAAATTTAAATGCACACAATTATTATTCAAGTTTAGTCTTAACCATAATTAATCCTATAATAATTCATGAGGTAATATCTTTATTCTAAATAATTTTCTGTTCAGGAATTTTGCTTTGGCTCCTTCTCTCAGGTGGATAATAGCTTCCGTGACAATCTTGGCACAGAGGGTAAGGGTATTCGGGTAATTTTTCGGTGAACTCGGTTTCTTCTTTCTTACCTCATAAAAACCAAATCCACTTTGGAGTACCTCTCTTGATAATAATTTCCAACACACTTTTCGCAAATCCACTCTTTTCCCCGCCATTCACTTCGCAATTTCTCTTCCAAATCTGTCCCTCTAGGGCTCTCACTCCGTTCCTCTTTCTCTCCCAATCCCTTCCACGTAAACCCTAATTCCCCTCAATTTCAGTCCAGATTTCACCGTTCTCCACGCTTTCATGCCCTTCACGTGACCAATACATGAGCTTCCCAGTCACTTCCGACGCCGGTGCCGCCGCGGCCTTCTCCGGCTCCCGAGGCATCGGCCTTTCCAACACCGTCCACTCCGAGCTCGCCGCCTGCCTCCCGCTGCCGTCGCTCCCGGTTTTCTGCGGCGCCTCCGACCAGGACCTCCGCCTCGTTGACTCGCCGGCGCGTCTCAATCGCGTAGACGTGCTCGCGCAGTCCGGCAAGATCGCCGAGCTGCTTCGCCACACCGATGTGTCGTACTTGTAAGCTTCCTCTACCTTCCGTTCGCGTTCTACATTTTTTGCACGTCGAGGTTTTAGTCGTCAGTATGTTGAATAATTGAATCAGTGAATCTCATAAGCATGTGCTGAATTAGGCTCGAAGTTTCGACTGAATAGTTGTTACTTTTTTCGTGCAACTGAAGCTCGCAGTTCCGAGCTGAAGTTACTTGAATTCGAATTTTCATGTGATTTAGTGTAGCATATGTGATGAGAATTTACTTTTGGTTATCGTACGAAATTTGCGTCTTAGGTACTTGTTTACGATGTGTTTAGTACGTAATAGAGAAATATGTGAGAATAAGAGGAAATGAAGAAAGAAAAGATACAAATAGCGCAAATGGAAATAGGCGAGACATGAAGTTGGAATATAAGTGTTTGGCTCTGAAGAAAAACGAGTGAAATAAAAACATTAATATACATACACACATAAACTACACACACACACACACATATATATATATATATATATTTCAAATTATTTTTTTAAGTTAAATAACTGGTGATGAACCAGTCATAATTGATTATGAAAAATTGAAAATTAATTGTGATAGGATGATAATCTATTATGAACAATTCGTTACCGATTGTTTTTGGAAAACTAATGATTTCTCATATAAAAGTTATTGATAATCCATTATAAACCACTGAGGTGACTGGAAATGTTACAGTAGAATCTTCACACTGAGTCGTGGAGAAAAAGAATTTGTTAGACTTACTAAACTCTTCCCCGCTTCCTTTCCTTTTTCTAACACATACTGAGACTGTGTTGACGGTTAGAAGCAAAGTTGCTGCCAGGATCCTAGCCAAGGGTTAATGAGAAATGGAGGTGAAAAAGGTCTTTATTGATTGAAGAGGCTTTGTACCTAGGACTAATAAAGATCCAGCAGAATGGGTATAGGCTTTCGAAAAAGATGAAGATGCAAAGGGTAAAGAGAAAAGAAATGTCTTATTTTTGTGATTATAAGATACTTTTGGTTGGTAATTATTCCCGATAAGGCTATAAAATCTGTAACAAAACGCATACATCCAAACCGATACCATCATCTCTTTATTTCTTCTCTATATTTTCCCTCCATTTTTCCTGCATACCAAACCTACCTCTAGTTATAGTTCTCTCTCTAAAGAAAATTAAATTAATTTATTTAGATTTAGTTTTTGTTGCCTTTTCACGGGAAGTTTGCATGCTTAGGTTTCAGGCAGATTACTATTGGACTTATAAATAAACGTTGGATGTTATTGTAATAAGTGCATATGCAAGGTCTTGAATTGCAGTTACAGTTTGATTACATTTTGTCATATTGGGGATAATGCAGACAAGTATGGCCACAATTGGGGTTGCTTTGTGCACACTAAAAGTCCTTGATATTCTGACTGAAATTTGGGTCACTGGCTTCTTTTCAAAACCCTGTGCATAAGGTTTACTTTAGTTTGAGAGCTTTACTTAAATTTTTCATATCTTATGAAATTAATGGGAGAAGTTTTTACCACAGTTTACTAGTACATTTTTCTCCAACGAGTTTGGAGTTTTATTCACCATTTTGGTTGAATGTAATGGAAACGGCATTCATTCAAGCTGTTTCCACGTGTCCAATTTCTCTTGTTTTGTTAAAATTTGATGTTTCAGTAAAGGGATAATATTGTTGCCATTATTGTCAATGTTGATTGTGTCGTAACTATTGTATTTATTATTGAATTTAATACAATTCTGTTTAATTTTTTCTTCTGTAGGAATTTAAGAGATGAAGCCAAAGGTGTTCCTTATATATATGTTGAGCCTTTAGAACTCCATGATGAAGTTCTCAGGTGCAATCCTGAAGCATTTGAATACAGCACTGCAGGTAAAAGAGTGCTTGGTTTCTACCCCGAATATCACTAATGTGGATTTTGTTTCAAATCTAATGGAGTTGCTGTTGCTCATTGTTCTATAATAGTCTGACATAAATTGAGGATGTGATTTCTTTGCACTTGGGAAAGTTTAGTCATACTGAGAATTATAATGAAGAGAAACTGCCATAATAGAATGAAGTTAGATTTCATGTTGACAAATTACTGTCCTTTCTACCTTTTAAGATGCCTAATGTGATTTGTTTGTTTGATTAAACTAGAACTTTGTTTTGTGATGTCAAACTTATAAAGTTGTTGACCTTTTCCACCAAAAAGTTATGTTTTACTTTGCTCTTTTGGCTTTCCATTAAATAATTTAATGGTGCTCTGCTTATTGTTTATTGTATTGGTCAAGTTTCTCAGGTCCTGTTAAGGAGCAGATCTCTGGCAGTGCAGTACCTGAAAAGAGGCAATCTGAATCAAGTTTTTCTGTCCCAAGTCAGACTCAGAAAGACTATAATGCAACACATAGTCGCCAGCTTGATAATTTTTCGACAAATGTATTAATATATTATATTATAGTATATATGTTATAGTTTTAGTTGATATTTGATTTTCATTTTTTAATTTTTCAAAATTACTTGGCAGGATATTTCCACGTTGTCTTCTAAAAAATCAAAAGTAAAAAAGAAAGGTGGCGATGGAATATCTATAGCACCTGATTCTGCTGAGCTTCAAGGTTGGTGCATACTTGTTTCCTGAAATCTTGCTTTTTAATGTTGTCTGTTCGCTATCTCTATGTTTGTAATCACATTTCTGCTGGCAAATGTGCTGCTTTTACATGTGTAATCAACTGGTATTTGTAACTTTTTTCTAGGTGCCCACATTCAAAAGTTTTGTGAGCTTTTGGAGGACTTATGCAGCAAATCCGAACTAAATAGTGATGACAGAGATGAAGCAGAATGGTTGTCACTGCCTCTTTCTGATCTTAGATTACTTGTCAATGAAATAACATCTATTCGTGAAAAGAAACTTCTGCATTTGGTTCCCATAGAAGTCCTTGTTAGACTATTAAAAGTTCTAGATCACCAGATACATAGAGCCGAGGGCTTGTCAATCGAGGAATGTGATAATAGTGTAAGTTCATGTTGCACTTCTTCTGTATTACTTTGTATTGAATTTCTTTGGCTTGCTTGGATTTAGTTGACATTGGATATGACCTCAAATTTCCAAAAAATTATAAAATCTAACTTCTACATACTATTGAGCTGTAAGAAAAAGCTTAATATCAAAATAGCTATATGTCAGTTTTTTGCAGTTCCGACAATATCATCATAGAATCGAGTTTTGTAGCTGAAGCTCTATTTGAGAGTTCTCTTCACTTTCAATTTTATGATATTGGTCAATAGGAACTCTTGAGGTTCTATATCCAACTTACCTGTTTCTTTGAGGACATCAAATACATAAATTCTTTGTGAGATGAAACTCTCATTTATAAGCAACCTCTATTCGAAGGAAATACTCGAGTTTTCCTAGGTCTTTCATCTCAATTGGGTTGCCGATTTTTTCTTCAAAACCAATTTCTCTGTTTTATCATTATGCAATAATCATATCATCTGAATAGACTAGCACTATAGTGTTTTACCTCTAATAAAGTGCTTTATGAGTAATGTATGATGGCCTTGGCTTTGTTTATTATCTTAAGGAAACTTTTACTTTTGTAAATCTTCTAAACCACGCCTATGGAGATTGTTTAAGACCATTTCAGACCCTCTTTAGGAGAAATACCTTATCCCTTCTACTAAGAGTTTCAAATCCTAAAGGTATCTCAATGTACACTTCTTCTAAAGCTCCCTGAAGAAAAAAATTCTTTACACTCTACTGGCTTCAGTTCCAACTAGAATGAGCTGCCAGAGCAAGAACAATTCAAATTACATTTATCTTTGCTATTGGAGGAAATTTCTCCCCATAGTTAATTTCATAAGTTTGTCTATATTCCCATTTGCTTTATATTTCATTATAAATATCCATGTATACCCTACAACCCTTTTTTGTGTCTTTATTTATTGACAATCTCCCATGTTGAGTTTCTTTCTAATGCAGTCATCACCTCTCTTATAACTGCCTTCAATGTTCACTTTTTATGGTTTCTTAGATTGTGGTAGCAGTTTTTTGTGGCATCAATAGCAATAATAAAACTTTGATGCTTATAAGAGAGATTGTTAGTGCAAACATATTTATTGAGAAATAAGATATTTAACACATGATCTTTTCCTATTTCGATGCATGGGTTAATTCCAAATATCATTTACGTTGTCATTGTTATCTTTAGGGATCCTCACCCCTAAGTTAGGCAACTCTTCTTGCTCCAGAGCCAAAGTGGGTTGTTTCCTTCTTTGATATATTTTTTCAAAAAATGTCTTCTACCTCATTGTAGAAAGAAAAACCATTGCTTCAAGTGTTTTTGTCTCTTGAAGTAGAAGGTCGACAAAAAGGGGTTCTATTTCAAGCAATGTAACATCTATGGTGATAAAGACACGATGATTTGATGATGATAACAATTTATATTCCTGTTTAGTAGGGATAACTAATCATGACATAATTAAGAGTTCCAAGATCTAGTTCACTGCAATTTGGATTATGAGAGTGAACAAGAACAATAAAGACTTGGCAAGGTAGACTTGATACCAAGGGAGAAAAGATAATAAAAGACAGTAAGGACTTGATAGGACTCATGTCATTTAAGACACGGGTGAGTAACCTGTTGATGAGGTATGTGGTGGGTAGCACTACTTTTCCCCAATAGATTTTTGGAACAAACATCTGGAAAACGGGTGCTCCAGCTACATTTTTGTGAAACTCCACTTTTGTTGTGGAGTGCAACACATGTTAATAATAATAATACCATTGATGCTTTTTTCAAATTGATTTTTGACAAGACGAAAAGAAATAATAAAGGTTTGAAATACCCCATATTTACTTTGCATGATGTGACATGGGTATAGTTGTCAATAAAAGTAACAAACTCCTTAGTAAACTAATTAGGGACAAAGATTTGATAAGGCTGAATGAGGGATGTTTCTGAAACCATATTTTGGAACTTTCCAGTGATTTTGATGTTGCTTGTTAGCTAATGACCTTCTTTGTCCTTGTATTCTACTATTTACAACCCAATTTACTCTTTAGCGATTAAAATTGTCTTTCTCGCCTAGTAGATAAGGGGTACACTCAAGTTTATGGCCTCAACTACTATGAAACTTTTTCTCCTATGGCTAATATCATTACTATTTGTCTTTTCCTTGCTATTGATGCCATTCTCCATTGGCCTCTTAACCATCTTGACATAAAAAATGCCTTTCTTCATGGTAATTTGGAGGAGTAGATTTACATGGAACAACCTCTTGGATTTGTTGCTTAGGGACAGTCTAGTTTGGTTTGTAAAGTACATCATTCACTATATGGTTTGAATCAATCACCCCAAGTTTAGTTTGGTAAGTTTAGTCATATTGTGTCAATTTTTGGACAAAAACAGAGTGAGACAAATCTTTTAGTTTTTTATTCCATTACTTCTCTTGGCAAGTGCATTTATCTTGTGGTCTTTGTTGATGATATTGTTATTATAGGAAATGATATCACTAGAATTACTTGGTTAAAAAAGCATTTATTCAACCACTTTCAGATCAAAGATCTGGGCTATCTAAAATATTTTCTTGGTATTCAAGTGTAGTTAAAAGGTGTCATCATTTGACAAAGAAAATATGCTATTGATATTTTGGAGGAAATATGCTTGTCAAATTGCAAACCCCTTGATAGTCTTATGAACTCAAATAAGAAGTTAATGAGAGACAGAGGTGAACAATTCTCAAATCATGAGAGGTAGAAGGTTGGTTGGAAAACTTATTTAGTTGAGTCAATTTATGCATAACCCTCATTGATTTCTAGAATGCAGTGCTTTACATTCTTAGATATGTAAAAGGGAACCCATGAAAAGAATTGTTGTATGAGAACTAGGGAAATACTAAAGTCTTAAGATATTGTGATGTAGATTGGGCTTGTTGTCCCATTGAAAGAAGATCTACCATATGATATTGTGTATTCCTTGGAGGGAATCTTATATCTTGAAAAAGTAGGAAATAGAGTGTTGTTGCCTGATCTGGTGTTGAAGTGGAATATAGATCTATGACCATGGCTACATGTAAACTTGTGTGGATTAAACAACACTTTAGAGTTAAAATTTTGAGAAAATTATCATATTAAGTTATACTATGACAATCAAGTAGCTCTTTTTCATATTGCCTCCAATTTCGTGTTTCATGAAAGAACTAAACATATAGAAATTAATTGTCATTTGTTAGAAATAAATTATTGACCAAGGATCTCATTACAGAGTGTGTCAGTTGTAATGAACAACTTGTAGACATTCTAAATAAATCTCAATGACGACCTAGGATTCAATTTCTATGGTCGAAGCTTGGTGCATATGATCTATATGCTCCAGTTTGAAGGGGAGTGTTGATATATAATGTTACTTTGTTGTTATTTCCATGGAAGTTGAATCATGAATCGTATCGTATACCAGAGAGCTTAAATTTTGAATCATGAATCATATTGTATCATGAATTGTAAGATTCATAAACATTAAAAAAATTCAGTTTTTACTTAAATATATAAGATATATAAATATGCAAAGATACAACTAATAATAAAACAATCTCATAGTCAAATATAGTGGTTGTATCTATGTGTATATACGACATAGTTTCACAATTTCAGCAACACAACCTTCAAAAAACAATGTGGTTGCTGCATAAGATTTCTTTAACTATGGCTATATGCTATTGAACAAATTATGCATTATATCCATCCAAAAAATAACTGTTGTTGCTCCTTGTATCCTAAACAACCTCAAAAACATTCTATTATGGAATGCAAAATGTGTTTTCGAGCACATGTTTTCAAGCACAATAATGTTAATAAGTAACGTTAATAAGTTTCAATGTGCGAAAAAATAAAGGGGGGAAAATTAGGGTTTCAATTTGGGGGTAAATCTGTAGGGGGGAAATTAGGGTTCAAATTGGAGGTAAATCTTTAAGCGGAAAATTAGGATTTCAAATTGGGATAAATTCGTATCGTGAATCGAATCATGATTCGCACGATTCACACTAGTATCATATGATATGAGTACGATACGGGAGTAAAACTATACAACTCACGATTCATATTGCTAGGGACCTGAATCATTTCGTATCGTGAATAGTAAGATTCTTATTACATACATACTACCCTAGTTATTTCTTTTTGTATGTACCCAACTTTAGGGTTAGGCTGTAAGTTATGTACCTTGCCACTTTTTATAACCATATGTGTGTGTGTATATATATATATATATGTATGTATGTATGTATGTATGTATGTACACACATCAATAAAAGGTAAAACAATGTTTAGTTGATGACACTGAATTTTGCCCATGTTATTTATTGAAGTGTAATGTCGTGAAATACACATTAAGAAGGGAAAACATTATTGAATAATTTAAATTTTTCGTATGATGAAAAACACAAAGTTGAGTATTGCAATAGACGATTCTAAAGTTATATTCCCTCTCGTATATGATCTTATGAAGACCCACTTATTGTCAGGAAAGAGCATGTGTCGGAGAATTTCATGCTCCAAAGATCATTAGGTACCCAAAGGAATGATTTTCACCCTAGATTGACAAAGTAGTGGCCAACAACAATTGTGGTTGTTTACACGGCAGCAGAAACAAAGCGTCTAAGATCAAGAACTCTTATAGAAACTATTGGATAGAGCGCTTAAATTGTTGGATCGAACGCTTACTATTAGACCAAAAGTTATAACTTATATTCAAGATACAACTTTTGTTACTTAAGAGTGTAGTACCCCAAATGTTATGACTCAATTGTGACTTGACCTACTTGACTTCTGCCACATGACAATTGATGTTCCCTCCAACAATCACCCCTCTAGGAATCAAACTCTTTGATTGTGACTTCAACAACTTGACTTTTGTTATGAAACAATTGATAAAACTTCTAACCATCTCCCCTTAGCATTTGCTATATTGGGAATCAAACATGAGATGAGTCCTTGAATTTGATTCCATCTTAATAAGATCTAACTCAATCTCATAAAATTAACTTGAAAGGTGAGGTTTGCACACACTTATGTGCTATAATTTGGCCATATCTCTAGTTGATATGAAATCTTTAACGCTTAGGTTACTAGGCATGGGCAATCTTAGTATTGCTAGAATGGATTGTGATTTACATGTGTCTAGGTTGCCTTGTCATTTACTATTCCCATTCATGAACAAACTATTCATAATATATAAGCCTAGAATCTTTACATTCTAAGCTATTTTTATTCTATTTTCTTTGGTCAGGATAATCAAATACAACAGTTAGAGAAACCATTAGAAATGACCTTGCTATATATACTGAATGGATTTATTTAAAATTTATCTTTTGATAGATCTGAACAGTATTGTTTGGTTCATGTAGTTGAACACACTATTTTGTTAATGCATATGGTTGCAGGCTGTTTTTTAATCATAATTTATGTATTGAATTTATATTAATGACTTTTTCTTTTTGCTTTTGATATTTCTTTCAGTCAGATTCAGAATTAGTTTCATCTGTTTTTATTGCGTTGGAGTCCATTCATGCTGCATTAGCAGTGATGGCTCATACTGATATGCCAAAGCAACTTTATAAAGAAGAGGTATTTTCTTTGTTTATGCTATTTTCAAGCAAATATTACTACTATGAATAACAGGAATTTATTAGAACTGGAGAAACAGGTATTTACAAAGAAAAAGCTCCTTCAGCTGGAGAAAGTATTTTGTCTATGTGTGAAATCAATGATTTTATTTATTTAGCTTTCATTTTTGTTTTAAACTATAGTCTATAATGTCTGAAAGTAATTTATGCATGCCAGATAATTGAGAGAATTCTGGAGTTTTCTAGGCGTCAGATAATGGATGTTATGTGTGCATGTGACCCATCATATCGGGCCTTACATAGACCTGGTGAAAACACTGGATTTGAAGGTTAGTCCTACCAGTTTTAGTATGCTACTGGAAGTGCTATACTTTTCTTTTAAATGGTATCTGACTTTAGTTGTTTTACTTAATGTCATATTTCAATTTCTCCGAGGTCCAACGTGGGATGGCACAGTTCACATAAAGTGTATTACAGGGCCTGTTGGGGGACCTTGAAATGGAGGGAGATAATTCCTCGGTGGTTTTCAAACTCCTAATCTCTATATATTTTTTTTTCCAGTAGATGATTATGAAGAAAATGATGTTGAATTTGGTTCAGCGAGCAAGAAACGACGCACTAACAAGACTTTGAAGTTGAAGAAATCGGCATCAAGCAGGTCTGGTTATTTTTGGTCTCATCATATATCCTTTATGTTGGTTTTCTTGTGCATCTACAGTTATAGTTAGTTTAGTTGGTATTATTCTTGTTCACATTATTTTCTTATTGGTCCTTGCTTTATTAGGGTCTCTACTGCTGTGAATACTATCCTTCAGAAGTTATGCACTGTTCTTGGGCTTCTCAAAGATTTATTGTTAATAGAGAGGTTATCAGATAGTTGCATTCTACAACTTGTAAAAACAAGTATTACAACATTTTTGGTTGATAATATCCAGCTTTTGCAACTGAAGGCAATCAGTTTACTCAGTGCGGTACTGATACTTCTCTTTTACAGCTCTGATTGTTATCTTTCATGCACATATGGTGGTTCTAATGTTCTTTCATAATTTTGAGCATATGCTCTTATATAATTTGTTATTCCAATATGGTGGTGCAGATATTCTATTTATATATACAACATCGCATTTATGTGATAGATGAAATGGTTCAGCTTCTATGGAAATTACCTTATTCAAAACGAGCTTTAAGGTCTTATCATGTACGTGAGGAAGAGCCAAGGCAGATCCAAATGGTTACTGCTTTGCTGATTCATTTGATTCATTGTAGTGCTAACCTGCCTGATGCTTTAAGAAAAGCATCAAATGGTAATTCTGTATTAGAAGCCTCTGTTGATGCTAGTACTCCAATTAAATCCCACGAGGCAGTTACAGAAGCCTGCTGTCTGTTTTGGAGTCGTGTACTTCAACGCTTTGCAAGTGTAAAGACTCAGGATGCTTCTGAGCTGAAATCCATAATAGAGAATCTTGTTACCGATTTACTGACGACTCTAAATTTACCTGAATATCCTGCTTCAGCTCCTATTCTTGAGGTAGATCATGTGTGGGTGTGTTCTTGCTGGGATCTGCATATTATTTGTATACGTATTATTTTGGTAAATTGCATTAACTTAGTTTACCTTGAGAGTTGTTTCAGGTTCTCTGTGTCCTACTACTTCAGAATGCTGGGCCAAAATCTAAGGATGTCTCTGCACGTACCATGGCAATTGATATTCTTGGTATAATTGCTGCAAGGTTGAAGCGTGATGCTTTGGTTTGTAGCCAGGAGAAGTTATGGATACTTCAGGATTTCCTTAGTCCTGATGCTCATGCTGAGCATCAAGCAAAAGATATATGTTGCGTCTGTTTAGGGGGAAGGGTTGAAAACCTGTTTACATGTCATGGTTGCCAGAGGCTTTTTCATGCTGATTGCCTGGGCATTAAAGAACATGAAATTTCAAGCCGAAACTGGTCCTGCCAGACATGCATCTGTCATAAGCAACTACTGGTATTGCAATCATGTTGCAATTCGCAGAACAAGAATAATCTGAAAAAGAATTCAAAAGCGTCAAAGGATTCTGAAGTTTCTATGCATGACATTGTTCAACAGTTACTTTTGAATTACCTTCAAGATGTCACCTCTCCTGATGATCTGCATCTTTTCATTTGCTGGTTAGTATTTGTGACAGATCTTCTAATTGACATTTTTGTTATATATATGCAAAGGTAATGCTTGTGTAAATGTGCAGGTTTTATCTTTGCCTGTGGTACAAAGATGATTCCAATTGTGAGCAGAAGTCTATTTATTACATTGCAAGAATGAAATCAAAAATCATAGTACGGGATTCTGGTGCTGTATCTTCTATGCTGACAAGGGATTCAATCAAGAAGATTACTTTAGCTTTGGGCCAAAACAGTTCATTTTGCCGAGGGTTTGATAAAATTCTTCACACGCTTCTGGTCTGTTGATATTCATCCTTTCTTTCCCCAATTTGTTTAAAAATTGTTCTTTGCTAATCTTTCTTATGACGTGTGCAGGCAAGCTTGAGGGAGAACTCTCCAGTTATTAGGGCTAAGGCTTTAAAAGCAGTAAGTTTAGAATATTATTTTTAAGTTTTCTGCTTTCCAGTGAAAACGGGATGCTTAATAGTTTCTTGATACCAAAGTAATCTTTTCTGATTTTCATTTAATACAATTAATATAATGAGCAGGTAAGTATCATTGTAGAGGCTGATCCAGAGGTATTGGGAGATAAGCGTGTGCAGTCAGCTGTTGAAGGAAGGTTCTGTGATTCTGCAATATCTGTTAGAGAAGCAGCATTGGAACTTGTTGGTAGGCATATTGCTTCACATCCTGATGTGGGTTTTAAGGTATGTGGGTCACCGGATCTTTCCTTTATGGTCAATGAGAAAACTGGTCCTTTCTTTTGTAAACATAACTGGTATGGAGAAGAGACATTCCATGATGAATTGTTAAAACATTTTTATCAATTGTGTTTCGTAGTATTTTGAGAAGATTGCTGAGAGAATAAAGGATACTGGTGTAAGTGTTCGAAAACGAGCTATAAAAATCATTCGAGATATGTGCACTTCAGATGCTAACTTCTCTGGATTTACAAGAGCTTGCACAGAGATAATTACACGTGTTAGTGATGATGAAGCTAGCATCCAGGTATTTTAAATTCTTTCTTCCCAACATATGGCCGTGTTTTATAGCATTGGTGATGATATGTAATATTTATGCGTTTCATTTGTACTCTTTAATTTAATACTAGTCATTGGTTATGAGCGTGTACTTATTTGATGTTAAGCCTGGGAACTGTGTGTTAATTCTTTTGTCAATGCTCTCACTCGCATTATATTAAGATGTTCTCCTTGTTGTGCAGGACCTTGTTTGCAAAACTTTCAGTGAATTCTGGTTTGAGGAGCCTCATGGTTCCCAAACTCAGAGCTTTGGGGATGGTAGTACTGTTCCACTTGAGATAGTTAAGAAAACAGAGCAAATTGTTCAAATGTTAAGAGGAATGCCCAATAATCAACTTCTTGTAACTGTAATAAAGCGCAATTTGGCACTTGATTTTTTGCCTCAGTCTGCAAAAGCCACAGGGATCAATCCGGTGTCTCTTGCTACAGTACGTAAGCGGTGTGAGTTAATGTGCAAATGCTTGCTGGAGAAGATGTTGCAGGTATGTTAGTATTTTGGTTGTGCCACTACGTTTGGCTACTTTGATGTTAACATGACTGTTTTTGTTCATTATCAGGTTGAGGAAATGAACAGTGATGAAGTTGAAGTGCGTGCACTTCCATATGTGTTGCTCCTGCATGCATTTTGTCTTGTGGACCCTACTCTCTGTGCACCAGCCTCAAACCCTTCCCAATTTGTTGTTACATTGCAGCCATATCTGAAGACTCAGGTATATATTGACCTGCTCTGGTGTTATTGTGAATTGAGCAATGTTCCTCTTTTATTGGTTTAATTAGTATCATTCATGTACTGGAGGTCATTTTCAGCCATGCTATGTCATATCCATATTGGGGTGGTTGTTTTGAACTTTGGGTGAGCTATGGGGCTAAAATGTATATTTGATAAAATTGTACCAGTAGATTAGAAGGTAGAAGATAATAGATGTTTGTATTGTGCAGCAGCACCAACTATGAAATCCAACAATTCACCCAAGTAAACCATGGCAGCTGGGTATCATAGTATCTAGGTGTGGACAAGGAGGCATACAATAGTATGTGAGCTGCAACTATGGTGAAAGAGCTTAAAATAGTTAGGTTAGTTGATAATTGAGCATGCCATGACGATTTAGGGATCTCATGTAGAACTTTATGACCTTAGCCTGTGGGTGGACCTTAATGTGCATCTAAAATGTCTTTTATAGTGTGACCAATGCCACAGTTAGTCCCATATATGTGACTTGTTATCAAGAAAAAGAATTGGAATATGTTGGATGGAGATTCTACATCTACTAGAGAAATGACCAAATCATAATATATAAGTGGGTGCCAACCTTACCTTACAAAGTTGTTTTGTGAGGTTGATTTACATCTAAAGACTATCCTTTTTTAAGCAAAATTCTCTTCCACACCTTGTTTTGGATTTGGTCTTGATCTTTTTATTACTCATGTAGCTTTTGGTCTATGATGTTTGATTATATTTCTCTAGTAGTTTTCATTTTTTAGCCTACAAGAAAGTATAATCTGAAAATGACAAAAAGGCACCATATATTTTTTTCAGGTTGACAATCGTATGGTTGCGCAGCTGCTTGAGAGTATACTATTCATAATTGATGCTGTGCTGCCCATGCTTGGGAAGTTACCTCCAATTATTGTTGGGGAACTTGAGCAAGATTTAAAACAAATGATTGTCCGGCATTCTTTCTTGACTGTTGTCCATGCCTGTATCAAGTACTTACAGTTTCTTACCATTATTTTCCTCAGTTAGCTCTGTTATTTTACTTATTTTCTGCCTTATCCTGCAATTGACTAGCTGATAGATTCACGCGATGTGGAGTTTTCTGATTTTTCTTGATGGATAATAGTTTATAGTTGCTGAATAAGTCTGTGAAGCTTGATGTTAGAATATCTAAATGTTTTTTCTTATGTAATACATAAATACCAATGCGAAAACATGTGACTTTCAGCATTTTTTGACTTTATTTTGTGAAAATTTTCTGAAATCTTTGAACTGCACGTAATGTTTTAATTTGCAATTATAGTATGTGTTACTTTTTGGAATCGTAGAAAATTTGTTTTTCTTTCCTTTAACAGAAGGAATTTGCTTGCCTTTTCATCTATATATTGATCTTATTACTTTTTCTTTATCAGATGCCTCTGCTCTGCGAGTAAAATGTCTGGAAAGGGGGCTGTTGTGGTTGAACAACTTGTTCAGTTCTTCTTCAAATGTTTGGATACTCAGGCTGTTGATAACAAGCAGGTTTATTGAAAGATTCATATTAAAATTTATTTTTTGATATAGTGTATCTAATATTGGAGCTAACCTCCAATTCTTAGCAATGTTTTTCAACTTTCAGAAAATATGAAATTGTATTTCAAAATCATTCTGTAGCATTGTTTTCATTTTTTCCTTATTTACGTGTTTCACGGCTAGGTAGGGCAAATGTTTTCCTGACAAGACTTAAGAGGGCGGGTAGGTGTCTGTGCATGGTAAGAGCCTACCCAGTCTTAACATGCATGGGTCACTAGTCAATGTCTGGTCTTAGAAACCTTAGACTCCACATGTCCACTTTTGGGCTTGAAAGCGATGTTAAATTGTTCCACATAGGCTTAGAGTATGGTCAAAATACTCATTAGTACAGGAATATGATACATGCATGGGATACTGTGCGATGCATATCCTACTAGGTGATACACTTTTAATATAAGCGCATGCTATAAGATATATATATATATATATATATATATATATATATATATATATATATATATAAAAATATATAGAAGTTCTTAAAACATGATAAATATAAATTGCAATTGTGTGCATCTAAATTGAAATTACATTTCTTAAACATTTCCAAAATAAAAATATAAAAAGTCATTGTCATTATATAAGTATTTGTGCTTCATAAGTTTGGATACTTCATAAAAAATATAACGGTAAAGTATCCTAGGATATTGTGATCAGATATGTATTAGACACGTACACATGAAACAAATGGAAGTATTGGTGCTTCATAACTCCTAAGGACCTATCCTCTCACCTTCAGCTAACTTCTGGGCTTGAGTTTGTTCTACTTCATTTCTAACATTTCCTTTTTGGTGAAGGGGCATTTTTTTGGGGTGAGTGAGGTTGGTACTTTTTCTTATGGTACATAAAATGAATTTGATTTCAGCATTTAATTATGTCTTTTAAAAAGTTGTAGGATCATGCTAAAAGATGCATGATGTAGTTTATATATAATGAACTCTTCCTGTTATGTGGACCATTCATCTGACAAGTGGCAACTTAATTAGTGTCAAGGGAGGCTGTTATTTCTTGTAGATTATAGCTCGTTTAGAGAATTGTGGTTATGAACATGAAACTTGCAATGTATTTTTTTGTTATGGAGTTTTTATACTTATATTTAACTTGATGAATGCTTTATTTTAAAATTGGATTTAAAATAAAATTTATTGTTCCATGCTATTTACAGAAAGTTGGACGATCTCTCTTTTGTCTTGGGTTACTTATCCGTTATGGTAATCGATTGTTAGCAAACTCCAGTAATAAACTTGTTGATTTTGGAAGCAGTGTCAGACTGTTTATTAAGCATCTGTCTGCGGAGGATTTTGTTGTCAAAGTTAGATCTTTGCAGGTATGATTTATTTTTTAACTTTGCTCTTATCCCAGTTTAATCTGGAAGTGTATTAATGTTTTATTGTAACTCTTGTAGGCACTAGGGTTTGTTTTAATTGCTAGGCCGGAATATATGTTGGAAAGTTATGTTGGAAAAATACTGGAGGAAACATTATCCTCTGCTGCTGATACTCGTCTTAAGGTAATATATTTTCCCTGATATATGTGTACTTATACTTCGGTATATACTAAACTTTTTGCTGTAAATCAGATTCAAGGATTACAAAACATGTACGAGTATCTTCTAGATGCTGAAAGCCAAATGGGAACTGATAAAGGTGATGATAACGTTGCTGGTTACACAGTAGGAGCTGGACAGATTGTCCCTGTTGCTGCTGGTGCCGGTGATACAAACATATGTGGGGGTATAGTTCAGTTATATTGGGATAATATTTTGGGCAGATGTTTGGATTTCAATGAACAAGTTCGTCAATCAGCCCTGAAGGTCAGATCTAGTTTCTATATTGGTTCAGATTCAATACTCTTAATCCAAATGTAATCGAACAATTAAATCACTTCTTTGGAGACGGTTAATAAACATATGCATGTGTGTGTATTGTATTTACTATTGTTTAAATTCTTCCAAGTCTTTTGGAATGATGGGGTGAGGTAAAGGATATGAGTAATTAGATAGATGCTTTTCAGAGGAGTTTAAAGGTGAATCTTGCAAGTGCTAGTTATCAGTCTCTTGGAATGTGGTCTAAATTATTTTTGAAGCTTATTTTCTTTGGAAGATTAAGAGTCTAGCTTTGCGAACGAAGAGATGTGACATCCAATGGACTTTCTCTGAAAGCAAGAAATTATTGCCGTGGTCCAAGTTTCATTTGAATATGTAGGCAATGTTAAAACAATCAGGGCTGAAGCATTTCTTTTAAAATGGTCTAGTTTTCTTTTACTACATATAAAATAAGAGATTTGTTAATAATGCAGATTGTTGAAATTGTGCTGCGTCAAGGTCTTGTTCATCCAATCACCTGTGTTCCGTATCTAATAGCACTTGAAACAGATCCTCTGGAGTCAAATTCAAAGTTGGCTCATCATCTCCTGATGAACATGAATGAAAAGTATATCTCTTGTGTATTGTTCTGGTGATGTAATACATGTTACCTTGGGTTGTATTAGCTAAGCTAGTTAAAGAATCTTTCAGGTATCCTGCATTTTTTGAAAGCCGCTTGGGTGATGGACTTCAAATGTCATTTATGTTTATGCAATCTATCAGTGGTGGTTCTGAAAATGTTGACACTAAGATCCAATCTAAGATGCCTATTTCTGGAAAAGGGAAGCCTGAGGCTGGGCCGCTTGCTCAAGCAAAACTTGGGGTTTCTCGAATATACAAGCTCATCCGAGGGAACCGGGTATCAAGGAACAAATTTTTGTCCTCAATTGTGAGGAAATTTGATAATCCAAGATGGAATAAATTAGTAATTGCTTTCTTAACGTAAGTACTGTCTGTTGCTATTTTTTGTTTCTTTATATAGGTTCTTACATGACCTTTTAGTTGGTTTTTCCACAGATACTGCACGGAAGTCCTAGCATTGCTGCCATTCATTTCACCCGATGAGCCCCTTTATTTAATCTATGCTATCAATCGAATAGTTCAAGTAAGGGCCGGACCACTAGAAGCGAATTTTAAAGCCTGGAGTTCAAGCATTTCAAATTACGGTACACCTTATGGAAATGGAATGCATCAACAGGCGCCAGAAGAGTCTACTGTTACAACCCAAGTAATGTCAGTGGATTTGAATGGATCAATACAACAAAATATAGATGCTCATCTCAATTCCAATGACTTGAGATCCCTGGATTTAAATGGATCAAATCACCAGCAGCTAGATTATTCGTATATGGGTAGCCCAGATACAAAGCCGCATTCTACGGGTTACACAGATTTTTACTTCTCAAAAGATGATCTAGAGAAAGTTCAGGTATTCTGGAACTGGAACCCACGGTCATTAATTTGGTCGGTAATTATTTGTTCGAGGAAAAATGTTTTAAAGTTTTGCTAATGGAAACCCTTGCCCAAACTAAGAATGTCAAATGTTTTCAGAATGCTGCCTAAACATCAGAATATGTATATGTGCTCATTTTGTTACCTGTGATTGTGCAGGCCGACTGTTTATCAGCAATTGCATTGCAGCTTCTTTTAAAGCTTAAGAGACACCTAAAAATCATGTATAGTCTGGACGATGCCCGTTGTCAGGTAAATTATACAGTGCATCTCTCATCATCAATTACGCAAGAGTTAAATGTTGTTCATCCTTGACTCGGATATTATGGGTACAAAACTAACTTCTCAATCTGAAATGTGCTCCCACTTGTTCAGGCATATTCTCCTACTGAACTACCAAAACCTGGAGAGGTTATCTCCAGACAGAATATAGGCTTTAGTATAGGTGAATCCCAATTCAGTTTGCCTACGACACCGCAAGAATTGGTACAAAGATATCAGGTACGATAGCTTCTGAGAATGTATTTCCCTTTGATAAACTTGTGACATTGAGGGTTTGTTTAGCCATTGTTTGTGATTTGTTGCACCAGGAATTTAAGCATGCTTTGAGAGAAGACACCGTTGATTATTCACACTACACTGCAAATATAAAACGTAAGAGACCTACAAGTACTCCAAGGAAAGTTCAAGCTCGGAAAGCTGTATATGTGTCAAGTGGGAACTACAACGAGGAAGATGACGATGCGGATTATAGCGGTGGAAGTACGATGCGGCATATAACATTTAGCGGCAGCCGCAGGAGTAGCCTTAGAAGCTCTAGGCAATATTGATTTGATGTAATTACATGATAGATAGGCTAACTTGTACATTAAATAGGAAGAAAAAAAGTACAGAATAGGATGAGAGCCTACAGCATAGGGGTTGTTAAGGAAACAGAATTTAGGCTAAGTATGGACATTATAATGATTTTTCTCTGTTTCCTTCTGTAATTTCCATTTTAATATAGTGCCTGCATTCTTTTGTTGATTAACATTTTTCTTATTTCCATTATTATATCGCTTTTCTTAACATCTCTCTTCTCTATTTTTAGCTCCATCTCTAATCAAACAAACTGATAACGACACAAGTGGAAAATCGTTCGTTCGGGGACGTTGCAGCTTTTTTTAGAGTTTCCTTTGTGAATGGATACAATTTCTTTCACCACGCTACCTTTGTTCACCATTCACTGTATAAAAAAAATACATTTTCTTCTAAATCTTTTAATTCACAATATAGTTTTATACAAATTTTAAATTAACTAATTTGTAAAATACTATACAAAATAATAAAAAGTTTTCGAAAACAACAAATCTGAAGTGTATTTTTTGGATAGAATAATTCATAATTGAAGCAAAACACATAATCTAGAAGGTGGTTTGAAAAAGTAAGATCTTTTATTTAAGTAATAACAAGGTGAAATTAATACTAATACCTAATTACAAGGTGAAATTAATAAATGTGACAAGAATATACGCCAGTGGAAAATATTTGTTATGCTAAGTGGAGATTTTTCAATCACATTTTGTATAAGTGACTTTTTAGAAGTAAATCTAGGTTAAGGGACTGTCAAACTAATTTTTCACTATTCTAATACCTAATACCGATTTATTGAATCAAAATATTTTAGCAAATGTTTTGTATTTACTCAGAATCAGAATTCTTAATCACATGTATAAGGATCCACCATGCCATACCAAGCTAATTTTAGTTTGCCAATTTCTTTATTTAATTTTTCTGTAAGTGATTATAAGGAAATTTTTTAAACAGTTTTAATGCTTCATTATCAATTTATAATCGAGATCAATGAAATAAAATTTATTTATTTTTATTAAAATTCACATGTTAGACATCACTATCAATTTTGAAATTCTAGTTAAATTAATACTCTAGACTGTAATAATAATTCGTCATCACTGGAAAAAATTTACACATCAAACTAAATTCCTACTCAAAAACAAAAAATTACATTCTTATAAAGGAACTAAACAAAACAAAAATTAGGAAGTTGATACCTATTATGGAAAAATTCCAAACTAAAAACAAAATGCAGAATAATAAATCAATTAAAATTCACTCTATTATTAATTTCAAAATTAGCAAAATTGCTAGCACAATATTGCCTTCACGATAAATTTGAAGGACCTTATCCTACATATCATCACAACTTTTAATGTACTTATCCATTCTCCTTTGAGAGCTTAAGGAAAAGACCGAAGAGAAGAAAAACTTGATAGACCAAGATGGAGTCATATTCTAACTCACAAGCCTATGAAATCTCTATAACCAAAATAGCACTCAAACTCGGCATAAAGTATTTATTAACACCAAGATAAGAGGATAAGTTGCCAATGTATTCATCACTCGATATTATATTTTAATCCATCCAACATCATACATCTTTCAAATGATATGTGGAAACATAATTTCTTTCTAATAGTAAACTTATTGATATCATTAATCATTTTTTTTTTTTTAAAGAATTCCTTGATACTTTGATCTAGCATTGAATTGTGAGTATGGTCATATCCAAATCAGAACTTTGTTGAAATCTAACATGGTTTCTCATTCTCCACAACATATATAAGAAATATAAGTAACAACTGCAAGAAGAATTTCTTTCACAAGAAGACTACTTGCAAGTTTATGAAACTGCAAAATATCACTAGGAGGGAGAAAAAAAAAAACCCTAAAAAAGCTTGTTGAAGCCTGGACCATATTTTAAGAGCAAAATTGCACTAGAAAATATGTAAAGCACTCTCTTCTACTACTTGCATAAAGAACACATGAAGCACATAATAATGCCTTTACACTGAACATTCTTATATGAGAGCATAAGGCTATAAGAAAGATCCAAAACAAGCCAACACAAATAAGCTTTATTTTCTTCAAGAATATTCATAACCTTCAAATTTACTATCATTGCTTGAGGAGGTAGCAAGGTAACGATGGAGATAAGCTAATTACATTCTTAATTTGGGTAAATAGTCTATTCTTGATATATTGAGATCATCAAAAGTTTGACTGAAGTTTTGAAAAAGTGTAAAAAGAAGTTTTGCTAATATACATGCTAACATTGGGTAAAGGGAATTCATTATAACGTCTATTTATGTTGGAAGTCTCACATCGTCTAGAGATAAGGTCAATTCACAGTATATAAGTGGGGTGGTGGGGTGCAAACCTCCCCCTACAAACCGATTTTAGAGTTAAATTAGGTTTAAAGTTCACTCCTAACCACTTATTTTAGAAAATATTTACAATTGTTTAATGTATGTTGAATTTAATATGTGTATAAAGCATGTAAACAATCATGGGTTAAATAAAATTTAGATCATTAAAACTTATACATATTAACATTAATACTTTTTTTTTCAAAAAAAATAATAATAAATATACAATTATTCCTATCAATAGTTTCATTACTCTTGAATTAATAATACTGTTATATAATTATCATAATATGATATTCATATACACAAACACGGCTAATTTAAAAATAATAAAATAACTATCACGAAAAATTTACATATTTATTAAATATTGAATTTTAAAAAAATGATGGTTCCAATTTCAGTACAGGATAATTTTAGAAATATTAAATTTATTTAATCCAAAAATTATTGTTAAAATATTTGTTTAAATTGAAATTAATAATGATAGGAAATTGTAATATAAATATCTAAGTAGAGTGATACTTCAAAGAGATGTTAGTTTAAAAATTTTAGTGGGTTATTTTATAAAATATATATATATATATATATGGTCAACATTTTCAGTTTTCTCATTTCCTTCGTGGAATTTTAAAATTAAGAAACACGAAAAATAATATAACATAAAACTCTTTAATGATTAAACATGAATAAGATGATACCATCAGGTTAACCTTAACTAATTAAAAATATCTGAATTAAATTAGTGGTTCATATAACATCAATTAAGTTGTGAAATTCAATCTAATCAAATAAAATATTCCCTACTCACTTCCTCATTGATTATATAGGTAGATGAAATGGGAAGTAGTTTGCATGTTACTTTCAGTGGATTTCCACATTTGAGTGCGATAATTTGAGGGACAAGTGAGAGAAGGGATTTTTATTGGAGGAGATGTGAGGGTGTTTTTACATAAATGCCCTACACGTTATATTGAATCAACTTTGGATGTGAATGAACTAATTCTACATGTGAGGAAACCGATTATGGGTGGTTTGTGACAAGAAAGAATCGATTATACATGTGAGGGATTATTGTGGCACAGGTGGAATCGATTCTAAAGCCTTGGGATCGATTCTAGTTTGTGTTGGGATTATTTTATCATATAAGTTATAGTCATTAAGAGATTGTGATTATATGAATATAGATATATGATATTAGTATTACACATATAAAACATTTGACACCACTTTTACCACAAAATCAAGACAGTATGTTTACGGGTCTTTACTTTTATATGATGTTTATCTTTATCTTTTCTATCCAATATAGGACTTTGACTCACACTTGAATTATTCTCAACAGTTTGAAGAAAATTGATTTTTCTTGCCATAAATCCACTTTCTTATGGTGCTTTGTGTGTGTTAGTTTGCATGTTCTAATCATCAATATTTTTTTTTTAAATTAATTTTAACTCAGAAAATCTTTTATATTACTTTTAATCATAAGGAAAAATGTGTAATCTTTTATTTTTATCTATTAAAATATTTTTTTATCTATCACATCCATTATATCTTTTACAAAAATTTTCTTCAAATTTATTCACTTTCACCTCTCTGTTGCTCAAAATAAACAATATCATAGTCCTCTCTCTATCGCTTCAAATTTATTCATTCGCTCTCTGTCAAAATTATACTTCAAAATTTATCCTTCAAAGTGAACAAAACCTAAATATTGAACTCGATCAAAAAATTTATATAAAAGTTCCGGCAAGATGAGTTTTAAGGACTCAAAAATACTTGCAAATTATCACCAAGGTTGTCACGTTGACAATACAAACTGAATTCATAGTTATAGATATGAACTTGTTGCTTATCATTTCAATCAATCTTTATTTATCCTTTTATGAAAATAAATTTCGAGAAGATAAAGCTCCATTTTTAATACTGCCCCAAGAAATGAGGTACATTATGTTGTTCAATGATTAATAGGTGTTAGAAGAATTAACCACTTGTGAAATAAATTGATTATTCTCAAATAAAAGTTATAAGTATGAAAGGAAGGGCCAAAATCTATAAAAAGATTGCCATATTACAAATATTAAGCTTGAGAATATCGATATTTCGGTTCATGAAATGTTCTGAACATCTATATTACAAATATCACTGTTCAAACTTCCTTTTGAAGTTAAAATTGTCACAGAATGTTTTTTTTTTAAAGAAAGACATGACATATAAAACACAAATATTATATAAAACTAAGTGTTAAGACTTAGTAACATTTAATTATGTAATTCAATTGATATACAAATCATTCTATTGAAGCAAAACTTGTAAAAGGGTCTCTTAAAATGATATGTGGAATCCAATTAGAGAAAAAGTTTCATAAGGAAAACTTAGTAGATACTATAATTTATGGGTGGTGTAGGAAGGAGTCTTTGAACATAAATCAGATATAGGGCCAACAGAAAATGTATAACAAAGTTACTTGAATAACCCAACATCCAACCAGCAGGTTCATACAACAAGAGGGTGTCATCAGAAAGAAAAAAAAAAACATAAATACTACTAAAAATGGAATGTCCAATATTCATACTGATATGTTGGAACATTTATGCCTAAAATATCTTAATAATGAGTGGGGTATAAAGAAGGTACTAAAGATTTCTCAATAGAGAAACATTCTCACTCAAGAAAATTCTGAACAGAAAATCTAATTCATCCAATACTATGATATCCAACAATGGAGATTTCACATCATCTTTGAAGCAAGGTTCAAGTGCTCATGGAACTAATACAAATAGGGGCTGCATGGAAAACAAAGTATATCAGTTAGAACAATGAAACATGTAGTTTCTAGAGAAACATGCATGTGTGGAGACACACACAAATGTAGAGAGGGAATACCGTTTCTAAACTGACTGGTTTGCTATCCTCAATCAATATCTCAGCTATTGTTCCTGACTGATCAGCCTGTCACCAAGTAATGAAGATAACCAATAAATTAGAGGATTTGGTTTCTGGCTAATAGAAACTGTTTCTGAAGGAGAATCCTTATATTACAGTAGCAAAATGTGAATCCAATAGGCTCATAGAGGGTCATGTTTCCACCATGTTGGGAACATGTTCATAACAAAACACTCTGAATGACTCTTTTCCATTTTATGACTTTACTACTTTTTCCACCGCCACATGATTTACTTATATCCTAGTCCCTTCATACCGACTCTGGATTCTCTGCTTGGTTTTTGTTACTGTGTTCCTCTGTCGTGCTTTCAAAATATATTGATTTTGATATGTCAAAAGAGTTTCTAATGTATTTCAAAATATCAAAATTAATGCAAACTAATGTATTTTGAAGGCTCGACAGAGGAACAACACTGAAAACTTAATGGAGAATTCAAATTCCTTCACAGCACTCCTAGTGTAATGTATGCTGGGTGTATTGCATTAGGATTTCAAAGGTTTTAAAAGACTCTTTTTTGATAAGAAGAGATTTGAATTCTCTCCTGTTTACTGTTAAGAAGAGTCTTCACTAAATCTTATTAATACGATTAAAATAAAACTAAAAACCTAATAAACCAGACATGCATGTTTTCCATTCCTTTTTCATAGTTTTAGTCGGTTTTTGTTTCGATGGTAGATTCAGTAATAAATGTAATGAATGGTTGTGATTTATTAAACAGGACCTCTCCAGTTCAAAGAAAAGAGAAGAGTATCTGAAACCATAAAAAGGTCTGATGATATTAAACAAAAACTTTTAAATGATGTAAATAAATTTTGTGGCACTAAGTTAGGATAATTAGGATTTTTAAAATGATTAGTGAGTTAAATCTGAGTGGAGCTAAAGCAGAAGCATATTTGAGAAGCTCAACCAGGTCCGTGCCTTTAGATTTGTTAACTGCCAGATTTTTGTATCAGTACTATAGGAAAACATGAAGTAAAGATAGAGAAAACAAATACACATACCTCAATTTCATTCATCAATTTCATAGCCTCAATAATGCAAATAACCTGCCCTTTCTTCACTTTATCACCCACCTGAAGCAACAGCAGACATAGTTAGTCTCTTCATTGATTAACTTAGCAAACAAAGTAATATTTAGTTCATAAATTTTCCTTTGCAAATTGACACCTCAACAGAAAAAAGAGAATGGTATTTAAACTATGTGTGTCTACAAACCTTGACAAATGGAGGTTCACCAGGTCCTGGACTCCTGTAGAAAGTTCCTGCCATTGGACTTTTCAGCAGCGGGTGAGAAGATGAGCTTGCTTTTGCAGGGGAAGGCAAGGCAGGCAGTGCTTTTTGAGGGGGAGAGCTAGTAGGAGCGGCGGCTGGTGCTGCCGGTGGCGGTGGAAATGCGGCATACATAGGAGGTAGTGATACTGGCGCCGCAACTGGTGGAGGCTGCAGTGCTTCCTTTTTTCTTATCATGAGTTCATAGTCTGATTGCTTAAGTTGAAGTTCCACAATATCTCTTGAATCAACCAGTCTAGCCATGGAAATGGTATTAAATGAAATTGAGTGAAATAATGCATACCCTAGCACTAGACATGATAAATACAAAAGAATAGAAGATTGCATGCAAAATGAAATAGTTCAGATTCTCTGCTGAGTTTTTTTTGCTATCCTCTGTTAAGTATTAAAAATAAAATACTCATGTTGATATATTAAAACTCTTTTTAATATATTTTTAAACATCAAAATCAGTGTCCATGAGTGTTATACAAATTCAAAATGAAGATACTTAATCTTACTTTACAAGGTCTGCAACTTGAGACATGAATGCAGTAACTGAAGCTTCATCTGCAATAGTGCCACCAGAGTGTTTTCCATTAGGCACTTCTTTTTCTTTTGATGAAGCAACATTAGGTTCCTTGACCGCTACCGGGTCAGAATTAGAATTAGAATTTTCAACTTTAGCAGCCTAGAATATGCAAAGCAGGGTAGGTTATGGTAAAATTTTCTGAATCTAATCAAGGACACGTTTGAACATGGCGATAAAGTTTCACTAGAATAACTCAATGTGAACTAATAAAACAGAAAACAAAAGGCTAAGTGTAAACTGACCTTCAGCACAGAAAATTGCTTCCTGTTAGAACACTGCAAGAGACAACAAATAACATTATCAATTGACAAGTTATAATTTCTCCAATTTTATTCACATTGAAAACAAATGGCAGATTAGCTAACATAACAAGCACAACAACTTGAATGCATTTTAGTTGCAGTTCTGCTTCATTGAGAGCCATCAGTAATAGTGAAAATGTTTCTACAAGTGATAACATGCTGAAAAACTTCAGTTGTAGTTCCCAAGTAGGAAAAATCAAATGAGAGGAGTAATGTGAGAATAATAAAAAAATTAATAGGCATCATAAACTATTAATATTTACCATGCTTCAACATATAAAAAATTGGATATGACTGAAACGACTGTTCTCAAAACATTGATCACCCACAACAAAATTGTGTCTAACAAAGTGTTGTTACATTTTTCTGATTATTGTATTAACTTAGAGCATTTATGCTCTCAACACTAGGTTCAATATTCTCATTCTTTCATGAACATTCAGAAAACTCAAGGAAAATCATTGATGAAGGTACCATTACATCGCTATCACTACAAGAAATCAATTGAGCAAAATAACCAGAGAATAAATATTTCTCTTGTGGTTACATAATTTGTCATCCTTAAATCATTGACAAAGGTACCATTTCTTCATTTACAACTAAAATCAATTGAACAAAACATTAACACAATCAGAGAAGAAATACTATTTTTCTTCTGTCGATTACATAATGTGTCATCCTCAAAACATAAGCTGCTCAACAAACAGAAATGAAATATTCACAGACAACAGAATTCTCTCTCTGTCTCTCTGGTTCTTTTATGAATAGATACAGATATAGATATATACATAGATGTGAAAACTGATACCTGAACTCTAGATGATGCAGATTCAGTAGACAAAGAACTGAAGGATAGAAAAGGCTTGAAGCTGAACCCACTTTGAGATGGAACAAGTTGGGATTTCAACCCCAGAGAGGAAGAAGAAGTAGAAGGGCACTTGGGGCATGGGACCGAGAATGAGGCCATTTTGAAAGCACCCCACGAACCAAAAACCAGACTTTCCTTTTTCTCTTCCCAAAGGGGTGCGTGATCTGCGAAGAATGGTGAGAATGGTTATGTATGTGGGTCGGTGAGAATATAAGCCAAGAGCCGTTGAGACCGAAGAGGGTGTGCGTGTGATGAATCTGAGAAGACACGAAAAGGGTACAAACTTGTAAAGAAGGTGGATGGAGAATACAAAGGAGATTTGAAACACTTCGATTTGGTTCAGGTTTTACAAATGCAGGTTCGATGATTACGATGCAAGTGCAGTAACCATCGAAGTGTCACAGTTTTACCTAACTTGGAGCAACAAACAATGAAGTATGTAGTGAGTGTCTCCTCGTAGTCACTGCTTTTACATGTTTGATGCAGTTGGTTGGGACAACGTTGGTGTTTTCGTCTACAAGATCAACGCTTGTTACAGCTTCCATGTGCACGGATCAATGGCCACCGCTTTTGCTATTATTATGGCCGATTTTGTAGGTTTTGACTTTACCACTATAACAAAAGAGTATACTTTATCTATAACTTGCAGCAGCAATAGCAAGTATTTTGTGCATGACGCACAATAATGATGTAATAAACAAATATGATATTTTATTAAATAATACTAGAGAAATATGGTAATTTGATACTACTAAAATAAAAAATAATATATTTTTTTAATAAATTTTGAATGCTCAAAATACACATAAAAAGGAATTATGGCATTAAGGTTCAATAATACTTAACAATATTATTTAAAAGTAATAAACTTGTTGAGAAAAATTATAAAAAAAATTGTAATTTTTAAGAAAAGAAATTCAAAGTAACACTTAAAAATATTATTTGTTAATTCAGGTGAACAGGTTTTTGACTGATTTATTGAGTTAAAGTTTCATGGTTCTATTAAACCAAACAATATTGTTATTCACCATTTTTTCAGATGAAGATATGATATTAACCACATAGGTTCTGATAATGCTTAATTCTTCATAAAGCTTTAACTCAGCACAAGATCACGAAAATTTAAGTTAATCATCAACATTTAATTCTCACTCCATTTTATTTATTTTGTTGTTAAAGATTTTACCCAAAAATAATAAGTAATACATTATTCCAAGGCAACAAAAAAAAGACTAATTTTACTAAAGTAATTTTATTATCTTTCTTAATTTTTGTATATGCAGGACGAGGTGACAGAATCCGGTCAAATTTTGGCTAGGATCGTCGACTCACCAAAATATCAGTTGGGATCGACTTGACTAGATTTCATTGAATTTTGGTCGAGGCCGACTAAGTCTAATATGGCCAAATTTCGGCCAAAGCCGACCTAGCCAAAGATGACCAAATTTGGGTAAGGGCCTACTCGACCAAATTTCGGTCGAGATTGACTCGATTGAATGTGTCAGTCTAGGCTGACTCGACAGAATACGACAAAATTTCGTTCCCGGCCGACTCGATTGAATATGGTGAAATTTCGTATAGGGTTGACTCGGCCCAATACGGCTAAATTTAGGCCAGGGCCGACCACCCAAATTTCGGTTGAGGCCAACTCGACTGAATTTCGATCGAAGTCGACGTGGTTGAATACGACCAAATTTCGGTTGTGTCTGACCCGTCCAAGTACTACTAAATTTTGTATGGGGTTGACTCGGCCAAATACGACCAAATTTGGGTCAAGGCTGACTCAGTCAAATTTCGATCAAGGCTGACTCGACTGAATACGACCGAATTTTGACTAGAGGCGACTAGGCTGAATACGACCAAATTTTTGTCGCAGTTGACTCGGCCAAATACGGCCAAATTTCGTTGGGGGCGACTCAGCTCAATGCGGTCAAATTTGGGTTGGGGTTGACTCGGTTGAATACAATCAAATTTGGTCGTGTCTACATCAGCCAAAATTCGGTCAAGACAGTCCCTCCCAGAATTTAGTTTAATTCATTCGAGTTGGTCCCTATTGAAATTTGGCCGAATTCGGTTGAGCCGACCTCAACTGAATTTTGGCCTAGTTAGTCCTAACCAAAATTCAATCGAATTCAGCTCGAGGTGGTTGGCCTAGGCCGACGAATGAGATGGGTTGGCTCAGACTGATGACCGAGACAATTCAGCCTGTGTCCAAGGCCTAGACGACCCAATCCATTCCTACAGTCAAAATAGCTCAGCCTGTGCCTACGGTTGAGATGAGTTAGGTCGAGCCTATGGTCGAGACGGACAAGGTCGAGCCCATTGTCGAGACAGGCCAACCCAGGTCAAAAGTCGCTGAAGGTCGAGAGGGTTGGCCTGGGTTAAAGGTCGGGATAGACCAGTCCGAGCTGAACGTTGAGACGGCCAAGCTTGTGGCAAAGGTTGAGAGTGGCTGAGTCGATCCGATTGTCGAAACACCGACCTAAATCGAAAGTTTAATAATCTATTTTTCATGTTTTAAAGGGAAATTCATGGTCTAGCTTTGACACGCAAAACTTTTGTGAAATTTTTGTCCCTATGAAATTTTTTAATAGGGGGCTTTTTGGCCTTATAGCCTTTTTTGGCTCCAACCCACGTGGACCAGGATCAAGTCCTGTGAATTTCACACCAAATGGACCGCTTTGATTAATCACACATTTCATCACCAATCACGAACCTACCCGCTCGTGATAATGTCAAGCATATCCTGGCCCAAGGTCGTCATCTCCAAGCATGCAAAATACTTAAAATCATCAACCTTACCTATATGAGATTCGCACATACTCAACCATGGTCATAGAAATTTCATATGATTCCATGAGCCTGCCACTCGTTGTCCAACCTCTACGAACCTCCCGCTTGTAGTCTAACATGTGTGAACCATCTCATTACGAACCTCCTACTCATAACAATCAAGTGAAGCTAGCCAATACGAACCTCCCGCTCGTATTCTCACATAAGATTTATGATATCACAGACCTCCCACCCGTGATCACCACGCGTTCAAACTCCATTATGAACCTCCCGCTTGTAATTTATCCAAGCATATCCCAGACCAAAAGTATCACCATGTAGCACAAAAAATCCAACACAAACACACACTACCACTGCATTGTCGCCTGGCGTAGCCTAAGCGTCGCCTAAGCGTCGCTAGGTGATAGTTCAATGTAGATTGCCTGGCGGTCCCAACTCACCGCCAGGAGCCACATGCTCCAAGGCCTCCCTGGTCCTTCCTATCACATGACGGTCCATACTATACTACCAAGCGTTATACAAGTATCGTGTCAGCTCTAGTTTTAAGGGTCCAAAATAGTTTTCTGACATCAAATCATGTAATGCATACAGCCAAATACAGCACTACACTATCACACACTTCAATTCAACTCAATTTGCACAAACACATGTCTTATACATCAATTATACATACATGTGCCAATATGGCTATCCAACATGTGAATCAACAAAGGAACATTCATGCTCAAGAAGGACTCAAAATAGAACCCACTTCCAACTAATGCCACATTAAACTTACCCCCGAAAACAATACCTGCAACATTCCTTTTTAATCTAATACATCACCCCAAAACCAAATTTTAGCATAACTATCCAATCATATTGGTGCATTAAACCCACCACATTACACTTGGTCCAATTTAATCCCATTAATACATACATAATTCACAATTAATCATTCAGATAAGTATCCCATCTGCACCAACACAACATAGACCACTTATTCTGTTGTGTTATCCCGCGTCGCCTGGCGGTACATCCTTACCACTAGGCGGTGCATTAGGTTCGTAAGCAAAATAAGATTTTGCACTTGCGAGGAACCCCAAATCCCCCAAAGACGCGATCTAGTTCTCTAATTGCATAGGAACCACATCCAATCACGTTTTCAACATGCATGAATATACAATTAACTCATACAATCATGAAATCCACATAATTGAAATATGCACATCATGTTTCCAAATCAACCTCAACCCTTATTGAATCCTCATGTTCATATAATTATTAGGTACCAAATTATCATCAAACAATAGCATATCAAATCAATTTATAGCACTAAGCATTCCAACGAGAAAGAATGAAATCACAAAATAACCCAATGTGCCACAGGAACCCATAAAAACCCAGAAATTGGGCAACACCCTTCATGTCGCCTAACAGCCGCAACAGCCGCCAAGCGATTTTTGGGTGCACTCTTGTTGCTTATGGATAATAATATAATTCTCTTGTAAAAAAAAATCTCCTTTATTCTTTCTACCTGCCAAATTCACCTTTTATAGTGTTTTAACTTTTAATTTAAAATTTTCTTATATATAAGATGAAGAAAATATCAATTATTTTGTTTCCAAACATAAAAGTCATGTTGGTACCGGACATATATAGTCATTCATTTAATAAAGATTTTGTTTTCCAAATACACTACTTTGTCATTATTTGGATAATCGATAATTATCTTAAAAATGTTTATTACCAAAAAGATAAATAATAATTTAAAAATATTAAAATAAATAACTAGTCATTATATAAAACTCTCAATACCTTGTGAAGTTTGTTTGGATATCAATTTAGTTTTGTTCATTTGTTGGTTCTTATTATAATGCTAAATTTTAACGTGAGACAATAGGCGTGTTTAGTAAATTCCTTTTGAAGAAAAAAACATCATAAATTATTTTTGCAAAAGTAGCTGTTTTTTCATGATTACATGCGACATACCTAGTGAAAACTATATAGGTTACATAATATTATGGAAATTTTTCTATCATATGTTAGAATTTTGAAAATAATAAGAGAGGATTCGAATCAAATTTCCTCTAATTTTTATTATGTTTGCATTTTCAATTTTTTTTCAGCTAATTTTATTCTTAGAATAAAGAATTTAAATATATTTTTTCTATAATTAAATATAAAAAATTGTTTCAAAATTATTTAAATAAAGTAAGCCGTTGTAAATTAACTTTCACATAATATTACCAAATAAATATCTTTTATTGTTAGAATTTGTTACAGTTTTGTCTTATCCTTTGTCTACGTGTTAGGTTTGTTATGTACGGATGATTCCTTCATCTTGATATATATGACCTTTGCCTTTATGTAAATGACAAAACATTAATGAATGAGAAATCTTTTCTCTGTGAAATCTGTAAAACCTATGAATTTTATGATGGTATCAGAGCTCCCTAGGGAGTTCTGGTGGCCAAAATATTGACAAGTCTTTGTCTTTCCTTTCTTTTCTTAAATCACGATGGCTCACCAGAGCTCTCCTGACAATGATTACCTCACCAACCCTTCAAACCCTCTTTATCTTCATGCCAATGAATCACCCTCACAAGCTTTAGTCTCACCACCTCTAAATGGACGAAACTACCACGCTTGGGCAAGAGCTATGAAGCTCGCTCTTCTCTCCAAAAACAAGTTGAAGCTTGTAGATGGCAATTGTTCCTGCGGAGAATAAATAAGAGATGTCAGACACGAATATCACCTTACCTCAATCCGCAATCTCTCTAGTAAGTTTTCTTCTGGCTTGCATATGCTATCTGTTGGTGCCCCGGCTTGGACCGATCTAGACCTGGGAGGGGTTACCTGCGGAGGAAACTTCGACGCTCAAGTTAGCTAAGAATTTTCAGAAAGTCAAATCTCATGATTAAGGGATTAATGAATGCGTACCTTTAATTGGTGGAGTCCATGCATATTTATATATTATTAATTATGTCTGGCCACGTCATGGGTTAGGCTCTTGATTGGGCTGCAGATGGGCCTGGACCAAGCCCAAGCCCCATTATTTGATTATTGTGGGCCCTAGGGGCCTGGCTACTAGTGTTTTAAGTCTATCAAGTTCTCGTTTGATTTTCTTAAGTTAGCGGCTTAGGCCGCTTACTCTTGCTTGTTCGACATATATGGTGATTGTTTACGTCCTTGAGGGGTTATATATGCGAATTTCATGGTTGTAGTCAGGTTAGGCCGCCTAGGTGTAGTACACCAGTCCTTCAGCCTGTGTCGGTGTATCTATAGCGGCAAAGGATGAGAAGTGTAGGTGTTTTTTGTTAGGCCGCCTAGGTGTAGTACAACAGCCTTCAACCTTTGTCACCAACAAATACGTCCTATGAAGCATGGGAGCGATGCAACAATATGGTTCTCGGCTGGATTCATAGATCCATTGATGACTCCATTCTACAGTCCATTCTTTGGATCGATCGAGCTTCGGAGGTTTGGCAGGATCTTCATGATCGCTTTTCTCAAGCTGATATATTTAGTGTTTCTGACCTTCAAGAAGAAATTTTTCGATTGCAGTAAGGCACATTCAATGTTTGTCAATATTTCACTCAACTGAAAAGTCTATGGGATGAGTTTGACAATTATAGACCAATTTTCATTTGCAAGTGTTCAATACCCTGCACATGCGAAGCAACCCAAGCGTATAAGAAATACAGAGATCAAGACTATGTCATTCGTTTCCTCAAAGGGTTAAACGAACAATTTTCACATGTTAGGTCCCAAATCATGTTCCTAGATCCTCTTCCTCCAATAAACAAAGCTTTCTCTATGGTTGCTCAACAAGAAAGGTAGATGTCTTATACATGAATGATTGAACCTCCATCTGATACGAAAATCTTTGTTGTCAACACTTATCAACACATTGGTTCTGGAAGGGGTCTTCTTGTGAACCCAAACCAATACATTGGAAATGGCAAAGGTCATATATATCAAGATGAAGGAATCGTCTGTACGTAACAAACCTTACACGTAGACAAATGATAAGACAAAACTGTAACAAATTCTAACAATAAAAGATATGTCCTGTACATTCTTGACTTCAAGGTCAATTTAATATATGCTACAAAACTTATTTCTGACTCCAACTGTTATCTTATTTTTAACTCTACTTTTTGTTTTATCAAACAGACCTTCAATTGGAAGACGATTGGTACAACTAAGCAGCTCCAAGGACTGTATGTGCTAATGTCTCAAGTAGTTAATCTTCTTCTTACCAACTCAACCAATTCCCTTTGTGCCTACAATACTATTATTAGTTCTAGGCTTTGGCATCTACGACTTGGTCATGTTTCAGATTCAAAATTAAAGTTATTGTCTACACAGTTTGCTTTAGTAACCTTCCAAAATTCATATGCTTGTGATGTATGCTAATTTGCTAGACAAAGGAAGCTCCCTTTTGTTTCTAGTACAACTAAATCAATGCAAATCTTTGAACTTTTATATGTTAATATTTGGGGACCATGTTCCACCACCTCCATTACGGGTTATAAATATTTTTTAACCATCATTGATGATTTTTCACGGTTTACATGGATTAAATTAATGAAACATAAAAGTCAAACCAGAGATCACTTGAAGAATTTTGTTAATTACATTGAAACCCAATTTGATGCAAAGCTTAAGGCAATCCGAAGTGATAATGGACCAGAATTTTTGATGATAGACTTTCATCTTGCCAAAGGAATTTATCATCAAACAACATGTGTTGAAACACCACAACAAAATGGTATTGTTGAGCGAAAGCATCAACATATCATGAATGTTGCAAGGGCTTTGATGTTTTAAGCTAATTTACCAAAATCTCTTTGGTCTTATGCTATCATTCATTAAGTTCATCTCATTAATAGATTGCCTACACCTTTGCTGTAAAATAAATGTCCTTATATTGTTCTTTATAAACAACAACCTGACTTAAATCACTTAAAAGTTTTTGGTTGTTTGGCTTACTCAACCACTTTGGAACATGGTCGAACTAAATTATCTCCAAGGGCTAGAAAAAACTGTTTTTATTGGATATAAAGATGGGACTAAAGGATACTTGTTCTATGATATTCAGTGTACACAAATTTTTGTCTCAAGAAATGTGTTTTTTTATGAAACTTCTTTTCCTTTTAAATCAGAAGTTGAATCTAATATGATTAGTCAAAGTATGCCAAAACCAATTTGTGATAATACTGTCTTCTTTGATAAAAATGAACCCATCATTTTTCCAAATCCAGAAGAAGAAGTAGATGACTCAAATCATACTACTAATCCAACATCACACCTCCCTGCTCCACAAACGCCTCGACACTCCATGCGACAAAAACGACGACCACACTACTTGAGAGATTATCACTGCTACATGTCTGCTGCTTGCAATACTGATATGTCATCCGGTAGCAATTCTTCTTCCCTTCCTTATCTTTTATCTTCCTTTTTATCTTATAAAAAATGCTCTCCCAATTATAGAAATTTTTGTTATTCTGTATCTTTTTTAATTGAGCCAAAAACATATACTCAAGATTCTAAATTGGACTATTGGGTGCAAGCTATGAATTATGAGATTGCAGCTCTGGAGCAAAACCACACTTGGGAAATAGTTGATCTTCCCCCTAATAAAAGGCTTACTGATTGTAAGTAGGTTTATAAGATCAAATTTTATGCTGATGGTAGTATAGAAAGGCACAAGGCTCGATTGGTCGCCAAGGGATATACACAACTTGAAGGGGTGGATTATTTTGATCCTTTTTCTCCTGTTGCAAAACTCACAACAGTAAGAGTCATCCTTGCCATAGCTGCTGCCAAAAACTGGTTCCTTGAATAGTTAGATGTTAATAATGCTTTTTTGCATGGTGAACTACATGAAGAAGTCTACATGAATTTACCCCCTGGCATAGCACCTTCCCATCCAAATAAGGTCTGTAAATTGCAAAAGTTCTTGTATGGGCTGAAACAAGCTAGTAGATAGTGGTATGCCAAGCTCACCACAACCTTATTAGCTCTTAAATTCACCCAATTGTCGGTTGATCATTCTCTCTTCATAAAGAATACAAGGGTATCTTTCACTGCTTTATTAATCTATGTTGATGACATAGTTCTTGCAGGAAATGATCTTAATGAAATTGAATATGTCAAGACACATCTGGACAATGAATTCAACATTAAAAATCTAGGACAACTTTGTTATATTTTAGGGCTTGAAATATCACGTTCTTCATCTGGTATTGTGGTCAATCAGAGGAAATATGCACTAGAAATATTGGAGGAAATCCTTCCACTCCTATGGAGCCTTCCACCAAACTAAATAGCTCCTCCGGAAATCCTTTATCTAACCCTCAAATTTATTGCAGGTTGATTGGCCAGCTGATGTATCTTACAATCACCAGACCAAACCTAGTTTTTGTCACTCAACAGCTGAGCCAATATGTTTCTCAACCCTTGGATACTCATTATCATGCTGTCATGAGAGTGCTACGTTATCTCAAAGGATCTCCTGCTAAAGGTCTTCATTTTGCTGCCAACTCATCTCTTATTCCTTCAAGTTTTGCAGATTCTGATCGGGGTTATTGTATGGAAACTCGGAAATCCATTACCAGATATTGTGTTTTTCTTGGCTCTTCATTAATTTCTTGGAAAACCAAGAAGCAAACCACAGTATCTCGGTCTTCCTTTGAAGCTGAATATAGAGCTCTTGCAACTCTGAGTTGTGAGTTACAATGGCTTCATTATTTACTCACTAATTTAAAAGTTTCTAGTGCTGCTCCTATTTCAGTTTTTTGTGACAACCAATCTGCTATATGTTTGGCTCACAATCCAACCTTTCATGAATGAACAAAGCACATAGAAATTGATTGTCATGTCACTCGTGAGAAGATCCAAAGTGGTATTATTCATCTGCTACCAATTCCTTCTTCTGCACAGCTAGCTGATATGTTTACTAAGGCTCTTCATCCCAAAACATTCACACACTATGTCTCCAAGCTAGGACTGTTAGATGTTCATTGTCCCGCTTGAGAGGGGATATTACCAAATAAATATCTTTTATTGTTAGAATTTGTTATAGTTTTGTCTTATCATTTGTCTACGTGTAAGGTTTGATACGTACAGATGATTCGTTCATCTTGATATATATAACCTTTGCTTTTATGTAAATGACAAAACATTAATGAATGAAATGAAATATGTGAAACCTATGAATTCTATGACATAATATCTTTATAACATATCAACAAGGTTTTAAGGAACATAAAGTATGATTATTGTGAACTCTAGATAATGTATTTTGTTTAGGTGCTAAAACATTTTCTTACCAAAATATACTAAGTGACTTTTTTTTTGTCTGTACATAATTCTTCTCTCATGAGATTTTTATGTTATATACTGCAAGTTTTGAGAGCTTAATACAAATTATTATTCCCGATAGACAAAGAATGTTATCAGATTTGGTAATCACGTGCTTAACTACAGAATTGTTGATAGAATATTGTATTTTGTAAATGAGTATAAATATTGTATTTTGTTTTTATGTTTAATTTTTTGAAAAGTAGGAATGGTAAACATTGCTTATTTTAAACTGAAGCATGGAGCAGTAATAATTAATTTCATTAATTTAGCTTATGAATGTTTTAGGTAAAAGAACGAGAGGTAAAATTTAACCACTTTAGGTAAAAGAACAATGGTCTTTATTTCTTTTTCCACTTTCAAAGAAAATAATATTTCTTAACATTGATTTTCCAAGTGTTATGTTGATTTATTCCATAATTACTGTTGATTTCTTTGAGTGAAGCAGTAGATAGATTATGATGGCTAAGAATCATAAAATTATTGAAAAACAGATCAAATGCTATTTAATAACAACTTTTGAAATACATTTCAACTAATAGAAAACAAAATTCTAGATGGATAATAAGATAATACGTAATAGTATTTTTTATAAAGAATTTTAGTTAAATGATTTTATCTTGATACTATCTAAACTTGGTCAACAAATCAACTCATCAGAATAGTTTAATTTGAATTAAAAAAAATTATTTAATCTGATTAATAATTTATTTTAATTCTTAATTTAACAAAATATTATAATTCTTAGGGTTAAATATGTTTTTGGTCCCTCAAATTTCAGTCAAATTTGAAATTAGTCCCTTTTTCAAAATTTTTGACCAATTTAGTTATTCATTTTTAAAAATACATGAATTTAGTCATTTTAACCCAATTTTATTAAGTTTATATGACGTTTGAAGCTCATTTCATGATAGTATATGAATTGTTTACACCGTTTGGCACATCTTCGCTTCAATGTAAAATCAAATATTATCATAAATGCGTTTAAAATGTCAAATAAACTTGATAAAATTTGGTAAGAATGACTAAATTCATGCATTTTTAAAGACAAATACTAAATTGGTATAAAATTTTGAAGAGAAACTAATTCCAAAATTCACCGAAACTCGAAGAACCAAAATCATATTTAACCCTAATTATTAAATAATGATATTGATGAAAAAATAAAGTTAAAGGTCTTGAAAAGGTTTATGAATGTCCTGAATTTTAGTTCTAATTCTTTTTAAAGTTTTTCATCAGAGTTGCACCATTCATCTTCTTGTACAATTAATTAAAAAATATATTCAAAATAGCCACACAAAAAAATATACAAAAAGAAAGAATGAAGAAAAATGACAGGTAGTAGTTCTAACTTCTCCATTTGGAGTCCTAAAGACCTTATTATGCTGCATTATTAAGTGACCAAACAACAAATAAAATCAAGTCATTATACATATTTACTTAAATAATAAAATAACAATAACATAATTAATAATAATAATAATAATTAAGAAACTCATAATAAATTATAATAAATATACATAATAAAATTAGGAATATTACATGGACAATGATTTACATATTCTATAAGGATAATAATTTGCAATCATTTATAAATAATATTTTAAAATAATAATATTAATATGTATATTAACGTATAAAATATTCATTTAATTTATGAAGATTTATATTTAAATTAAATTATTTAAAATATTATCTTACAGTAATCTTAATTTAATTTTTATAGTTTTTTATAATGAAAAAAAATGAACTTCCTCTTTCTCTCCCCATATACATTTAAAAATACATCTGATTTAATTCATAGATATGCTAATTTTATTAAAATTTATTATATAATTAAAATTGTTAATCTTAATAAAATTACATATGAATAAAAATCATAGATAAATAATATATATATATATATATAATATTTTTTATTTAATTAATAGAATGAATAGTTGATTTAAAATGACATTCATATATATATATATATATATATATATATATATATATATATATATATATATATTTTATATATTTCCTATATTTATTGTAGTAATTTTAATTTTTATAAACTAACTCATAAAAAATTTCAATGTTATTTTAAAATAGATAAATAAAATTTATGAAATTAGAAGTGAAATTTAAATTTAATTTGGTAAATAATATATTCTATTTATAGCATACAAATATCAATATTATTTTTATATAATAAAATAAAAATATTAACATTTACTTTATCATGAATACTGAGCAAGATTTTGTGTGAAAAAGATAATTTTTTTAATTAATTAATTAATCTCTTTTAATTACTTATAAAATATTCAAATCAATTTTAATTATTTACAACTTGTGTTTAAAAATAAGTGTAAAAAGCTAATTACATATTTTTTACTGTTTATTACAAATTATTCAAAATTTTATTTTACAAAGATGAATTTTAGATAAAATTATATTATATTATACATATATATATATATATATATATATATATATATATATATATATATATATATATATATAATATTTTTTTTTTTATAATATATTTTTTTTTTAAAAAATAAAAAAAAAAAAAAATAT